>Ga0182792_1000208_pt1 | contig 57913 bp, 53 predicted proteins | sample Passage237B_FD_130497 | JGI IMG/M metagenome (GOLD analysis project Ga0182792, IMG submission 130497) | Cellulose adapted compost microbial communities from Newby Island Compost Facility, Milpitas, CA, USA - Passage2 37B (version 2) (version 2) ...
CGACCCCAAGCAGCGCCGCCCCGACATCACGCTGGCCAAAAAACACCTCGGCTGGGAGCCCTCCATCCCGCTCGAGGAGGGCCTCAAACGCACCATCGCGTATTTCAAGACTCAGCTCTGAACCGGCGCCGGCCGGTTTCTTTTCCGCGGCTTACGCCGACGGGCGAGGATGCTTTGCCGCATTCCCGTCCGTCGGCGAAATCCGCGGTTAACTTTTTTCCGATTTGGCGTAATAAACCGGCTCGTCGCGTGTGATCCCGATGGCATCCCCGTGCCTTTGCTTCGCTCGCGCCGCGCATGAACCCCGCCCCCACCGGCTCCGCCGATTCGATCGTGACTCGCGCCCAGCGCGATCATGAGGCGGCGCTTCGTCGCTACGCGACGCGACTCCTGCACGACGAAGCGCGCGCGCATGACGTCGTGCAGGAGTCTCTCCTCGCCCTCGAACGCCAACCCGAGGGCGAACGCCGGGCGATCCGTTCGCGCCTCGCCGCCTGGCTTTTCACCGTCTGCCGTCGCAAGGCGCTCAATGTCATTCGCGCCGAAAAACGCCTCGGTCCGCTCGAGGAAGCGCCTCCGGTCGTGGCGCCGGAGGCCGGGCCCGCCAGCCTTCTGGTGCGCGGCGAAGACCGAGCCCGCTTGCTCGCGCTCGTGGCCCGCCTGCCCGAGCTCCAACGCGAGGTGTTGCGACTGCGTTACCACGAAGGGCTCTCGTATCAGGAAATCAGCAACCGCACCGGCCGCACCGTCTCCCACGTCGGCGTGATCCTGCACAACGCGCTGCAAACCTTGCGCCGGGCCTGGACCGACTCGACTCCGCCCGCATGAGCCTCGCCGACGATCCTCGCCTCACCGCCTACGCGGACGGTGCCCTGCCAAAGCGCGAATCACGCCGTTTCGAACGCGAGCTCGCGCGCGATCCCGCGGCGCAATCCGAACTCGAGGAGTTTCGCGCGCTGCAAGACGGCCTGCGCGCCGCGTTCGCCGATCCCGCGTCGCCGGCCGCCGCGATTCGTCCGCCCAGGACGCCTCCGCCCGTCCGCGCCCCTCGAGGCCTGCCCGCCGCGATCGGGGTGCTCTTCGTCGCGATCGTCGTTCTCATCGTGGGAGCGACCTTGTTCTTCACCGCCCAACAGCCCCGCGCCGCTCCCGACCGCGTGGCGGCGATGACGCACCTGCGACGGATCCACACCGCCTGCCTGATTTACGCGGCCGACAACGGGGACAAATTTCCCGTGGCATCGGACATCTGGGATTTCGCCCGCCAACTTGCGCTCGCGGGCGGCCTGAACGACGCAAGAGCCTGGACGATCGAAGGCGATCCCGCCGCCAAGGACGACGGCGATTTGACCACCGTGCTGGCCGCGGACGGCGTCGGCCCGCACCCCGAGTTCGCCGCGGCGAAACCCGCTTTCGGTGCCGTGCTCGCCGGCATCGACACGTCGATGCCGGCCACCACGCCCATCCTCTGGACCCGCGGACTGCGCGAAGACGGCACCTGGGCCCCCGACAATCCCTTCGGAGACCAAGGAGGCTACGTCCTGTTTCTCGGCGGCGAGATCCGGTATTTCTTCAACGGTCACGCGAAGTTCGTCGGCCGCGACGGGCAACCGACCTCCCGACTTCGCGACGCGCTTCCCGAGGGAAGCCGCACCGGAGAATACACGCCCACTTCGGCCGAATCCCGGTTGTGGTCCGTCCAGCCGCGACCGCCCTCCCCGTCCGCCCTGCGCGCCCAAAACGCGCAGCTCGCGTTTTTCTCCGGCGGGGTGCTCGTGTTGACCGGAGCCGGCGTCTGGCAGATCGCGAGACGCCGTGTCCGCGTCGGCGAATTGCTGATGGCCACGCTCGTGGCGCTGCTGCTCGGGCTGCTGGGACTGGCTATGCGTTGAGCGTCCGACACTCCCCCGGGGTTCCGCCTTCGCCAAAACGACCCGCTATCGCCGACCGCAGACGCGTCCACTCGGCCGGCGCCAGGTCGTCCTTGCGACCGGGCGAGATCTGCCGGTGGTCGGTCATCCGGTCGAGGCTCCACGCGAAAACGTTCCATCGGGCCTCAAGCCATTCGAGCGCGGACGCGATCTGCGCGTCGGTGAGCGGCGCGACACGGGTGTCGCCCGCGAACGAGACGCCAAGGAGGAAGGCGTTGCAGCCGCTCCGTCCTTGAAAAATCGATACGCCCGCATGCCAGGCCACGTGTTCGTCGGAGACGAGCCGGGCGCGCGAGCCGTCGGCCGCGATCACGACGTGATAACTCACGCGACTGGCGGGGGCTTGCATGTGCGCGAGCGTTTCCGCGAAAGGCAGCACCGTGTGATGAAAACAGACGCCGAATCGCTCATGCGGCGGATCGGCGGAAAAATGGGGGGACGGCGCCTCGAACTCCGCGAAAGACATGACTGGCGACACGAGCGAAAACGGACGCGTCTAGAGAGCGCGCCAGGCGGAGCCGAACAGGGCGACCATGAGCCCCATGCGCAAAGCGCCTTCGAAGGTGAGCACCACCAACACCCAGCGCAGGGTGCAGTTGCTTCGCAGGGTAAAACCGACGAGCGAAACGAGCAGGATGCAGGCGGCGTGAATGCGCGTGGCGCTTTCTCCAAGCAGCCAGAGCGACCAGGCTCCCTCGAGCAAGATCATGCCCGCCCACAACGCGGAGCCAAATTCACCGGGACCGCTTTCGCGCGGATCGACGCCGGCCTCGATCTGCCTCACCCCGAGAAACTTTTCGGCCGCGACAAGCTGGATGACCTCAAAGGCGATAAAGACCGGGGCTATGAAAGCGGCTAGAGGCGGCTCCGTCATGGAACCCCAGGATGGGTGGACGACGCCCGGGAGGAAACAACGAATTGGGCACGCCCGCGTCGTGGGCGGTCGCGTTGAAACCCGGGCGGAACAACCGGAGCCGACGGCGGCGCCGCTACCGAACGGCGGCGGATGCGTGGAACGGAACCTTTGCCACGCTCAACTCGAAATTATGCCCCGCGCTGCCGGACGCGGTTTTGATGAGAAACTCGTTCAGTCCGGCCTTCAGCCGCACCGTGGTGAAAAGAGGGCTCGGATGCGGCCCGTCGAACACCAGCACGCGTTCCCCGTTGACCCAAAGCTGGGCGTAGTAGTCGACCGCGACCGACAGGACCGCCTCGCCACCCTCCCCCGCGTCGAACTCGGTCCGCGCGTAGGCCACCATCGGTTTTCGGCTTCCCGACAAGGTCCGCACATCCACCCGCGCCCCGTCGCCCGTCACCGGTCGCCACGCCACCGGTTTCACGCCAAAGTCCGCATCGCCCGGCTCGGGCAGAAATTTCGTGAACAAGGCTTCGCGCCCGTCGATCCCGTCGCCCGCCGGAAACGGCCCCGCCCAACGCCAGGCCGAGGCGGTCATGTCGGCGAACATCAGGTTTCGCATGACCTCCGCGGTGAACGCGCTCCGCGGACTCGCCTCGCGCTTCGCCCGCGTCTCCCCCGCCACCAGCAGATATCCCAGCTTCACGGCTCCGTTGAGGCGCGCGTTCGACTCGCTTTTGGCCGGCAACGCCAGGGTCAGCACATGCTCGCGCGCCGGCAAATCGATCCCCGCGACGACCGAATTGTAACCGCCCCGTGTATTCGTGAAAACATGACGCGGCATCCCGTCGTCCACGTTCACGTAAAACGATCCGTATTCCTTGTTCATCGCGTAAAACACCCCGAAGGTCGTCCCCCTCACCGGAATCCTCAGCGTCGCTCCCGGTTCGTCCGACGAAAGCACGCCCTGGAAAAAGCGGTTCCACCACGCCGGAAGCGAAGCCTCCTGACGCCACCCGGACGACTGGTATCCCTGCAAGGGCACCAGCCGCGCGTCCAACAACAGCGGTTTTCTGCTCAGCGGGGCGGGCAGTCTCGCCGGCTTCTTCACTTTTCCCGTCCCGGCCCGCTCCGCCAACGGCGCCAACACTCCTCGCATCGTCTCCGCATACAACGCGTGCCCCGCCTTGTTCGGATGCACACGGTCGCTGAAGTAATCGTTCCACGCCGCCGTCCCCTTCGCGTCCATCGCCGCCTGCATGTCCACCTCGACCAGCCCGTAGTGCCGGGCGACCCGACGATGCCGCGTCAGGTTCACCCCGTCCCTGGCCGCCGCCTCGACGATGATGATCGCCGGCGGATGCGGCAGCGATTTCAGCCGCACCACCATCGTCTCCATGTAGCGTATCGCCTCCTCGTCGGACAGCCCGCCGTCGTTCACGCAATACTCGATCGCCACCAGGTCCGGCTGATGCGCGATGACGTCGCGTTCGATGCGAAAGATCCCCAGCGAGCTTCCCGTCGCGCTCATGCCCGAGTTGACCACCGTCACCTCGCTCCGTGGAAACCGTTCGCGCAACCACCCGCCCGCCCAGCCGTCGCCGCTCGCCTGCGTGATCGACCCGCCGATGGCCACATAACGCAAAGGTTCCCCGCGCTCCGCCCTCGAAAACACCGCGACCACGTCGTCGCCGACCGCCGCGAGACCCGCCCCGCAGGCGAGCCCCCACAACGCCACCCCGATCAGCCAACGCATCGCGCGGCTCATCGTGCGACCTCCACCGTGGCCGGCGCGCCCGCCACGCATACGCTTTCGATCTGCAACTCCTGCCCGTCCTCGAGCAGAGGCGTGATCTCGATCACATGCTCGCGATCCGCCGCCAGGTTCTCGGCGATGAACTGCACATGGCGGAAATTCCCGTCCCGCGCGTTTCGTCCCGGGTCATAAGTCTTCGCCGCTCCGCCGTCCACCCGCACCTCGTAGCGCCCCGACTTCGGCGTGCCGTCGCCAAAAAGCAGCACGTTTTTCCCGCGCACCTTCAAGGTCAGCGGCGCCGCCTTCGCTCCTTGCGCGATCGTCATGTCGTCCGCCCATCTCGACATCACGAAATCGAACGCCACCGCGTTCCGATGCGGTTTTCCCACGCGCCATCCTTCGGGCAACGCACCCAGGGAGGACAACCGCACGCGGGCGACCGTCATGTAGGTGTCCGCATGCAACATCGCCTTCGGCGCCCGGCACACCGCGCCCTCGCGCACGCCGCGCTCGAACGCCTCCCACACCGCCTCGGCATAAAGCGCATACCCCTTGTCTCCCGGATGCGTGGCGTCCGGCGGGCAATCCCAGAGCTCGTCCGCCGTCGCCTCGCCCGCCGCGACCTTCGCCCGCATCAACGAAACCGCGTCGCCGCTCGGCACGCCATAGGCCCGGGCGATGGCCTTGTGCTCCGCATCGAGCGGCCGCGCGTCCGTATCGGGCGACACGTCGCGCTTCACCGCGAAAATGGCCTGCACCACCGGCACGCCCGCCGTCACCAGACGCCGCACGATCGCCTCATAGGAGGCCAGCCGATCGGGCACCGGCTTACCTCGCGGACCGTCGTTCACCGTGAAGTCCAAAAACACCAGGTCCGGCTTTCTCGCCAACACATCGCGCTCCAGTCGAAACGCGCCCAGCTGGGAGGTCGTTCCGCCGATCGCCGCGTCCCAAAATCGAAACCGTGCCCGCGGATACCGCGCCTCCAACCTGCGCGAGGTGAGCGCCCGGTAAGACGTCAATTGAGGGTCCGTCGCCTGCGCGCCCCATGTGAGGCTGCCGCCAAGAAACACCACGCTGAGCGCTTCGCCCTCCCGGGCGCGGCGGTCGAATTCGGCAAAGGCGGCCTCGGAGGCATGCGCACGCACGAGCATAAGAAAGGATAGGCAGAAAAAGGTGAACGATCGCAGTGACATGGATAAGACCGAACCAACCGGAGAAATTGCCGCCATGACAACCTTCTCCCGTTCGTAAGGCGCGCTCACGTCATGCGGGGACACGAGGCATCATGAGAAATCATCCGCGATGCCGCGGCTTGGCCGTCGCTCCCTTCTCCACGACCTCGCGCGCAACGGGCGAAAACTCGAACACCTGCATCTCCGAACTCCTCAAACCGACCTTGGCCCGCCCCTCGCGAAACTCCTCCCAGGTCGGAACATCCCCGGTGTTCGCGTCGGTCTCCGGCAGAAGACGACGCACCGTCCACTCGCCCTCCATGCCCGGCAAACCGATGCGCGCCTCCAGCGGAACCGGGTCCGGCTTTTTGCCGAATCCCATGAAACGGCTCAAAACCAGGAGACGCCGGGAGCCGTCCTTGCGCAGGACGCCCTCGATCTCCGGAGCCGAACTGCTCACCCGCGTGGGCACGCCGGTTTCCGACAACAGCTTCACGACGGTCGACTCCGACGTGTCCGCGTCCTCGACGAGGCACCAGTGCACTCGTCCCTCGCCGTAGGGCCAGGACGCGACCACCGTCCGCCCCCGCTCGTCGCGCGTGATCGCCACGTTCGATCCGGAGGCGTCCGCGACCGTCTCGAGCTTGACGCCGTTCAGAGAGAGTGAGGTGGAAACGCTCGCACGCAGGCCGACCGCGCCGAGTTCGTCGGCCCAGCCGAAGGGTTTCGCATCGGGCCCGCCCGCCACCGAATAGCGCCCCGCGCCGCCCCAGACGACCAGACGGCCGCCCTCGGCGACATGCCGCCGGAGTTGTTTCACGAGCGCGGCGTCCCACACGCGGGCGTCGTCGGGCACCAGGACCGTGCGCAGGCCTTCCCACGCGCCGTCCGGAGCCCACTCGCTCAACCAACGCACCGGTTGGAACCCCGCCGCGCGCACCAGCTTGTCGGCGCGGTTTCCGGGCATCGTATACCAACGCCAGGCACGCAGACGATAGAGCATGTCCGACCACGAAAGCACGACGCCCAGCTCCGCCGGCTCGGGTTGCGCATGGGCGAGCCTCCGACGCAACGGCGCCGTTTCCGCCCACCAACGCACGGTTTTTTGAAGTTCGGCGTTGGCCGGATAATTTCGTTCGAACTGCGAAGCCTGCGAGTTCCACACGAGGTTGAAACGCACATGCGCGGCCTCGCCGCGCAGCGTCTGCGAAACCATGTCCATCATGTGGTGCAGATTGGCCGGCGGAACGTTGTGCGACTCCGTCTGGCGCAGCAGCCCCCAGTTGTGGGCGAGGGCGTTGATGCGTCCCATCCGGTGGTCCTCGCCCGCGCCGTCGGCGCCGCCCCACGGCATCGGTTTCCCGCCCTTGAGCAAATGTTCGAAGGGGCCCGTCTTCACGACGTAGTGCAGCACCGTGCGCCGCGGATCCAGCTCCGCGATCACCGGATCGAAAACGTCGACCGTGCTCTCGCGATACGCGGCGAGTTTCCACTCCGTGAAATCGAGCCACGGAACGCTCAGGTTCACCTCCGCCTTGAGATCGGGCATCGGCATGCGCGCCTCGGACCACGCGCCGAGGGCGGTGCCCCAGGCGGCGTTGAGATCGTCGATCGTCTTGTATTTGCCGCGCAAATACCGCTCGAAATCCGCCCGCGCGACCGGGCTGTAGTCGGTCACCGAGTCGTGGTGATCGGTGAAGATGGCGCTGTCCATGCCCTGCGCGATGAAGGTGTAGCCGCGCAGCCAGGGATTGCCGCGATAGCGCGCCACCATCCGCCGGGTAAATTCCGCCGCGCCCCGCCGCCACTCGATCGACGCCGGACTGATGACCGGCAGATTTCGCCACAATTTGAACCTGCCTTCGTGGTTCAGCATCCAGTCTCCCCACGTGTTCAGCGGGCCGTTGCCGAAGAGCACGCTGCCCGCGCTGGCGAGGGTGAAGGGAATCCGCCGCTCGGTCAGGAAGGCGACGTAGGCGTCGAGGTTTTCCCAATCATACGCGCCGGGAATCGTCTCGATGCGTCCCCACTGGATCCAAAGCTGCACCGCGCCGCCACCGCGCTCCCGCAACCCGGCCAACTGGATCTCCAGCCCGCGGCGCTGCACCTCGAAGGGAAGAAATGAGTTGATCGTCTCCCCGGTGAAAATTTCCCGCAAAGCCGGCACCCCGTCCGCCGGTTTCCACCGCGGCGCGGGACTCGAGACACCCGGGGTCGCGACCCACAACTCGTCGCCGTCGACCAGGCGGTCGCCCTGCTTCACGCGGATGATCAAACGCAAGGTCCTGCCGGGCGTCGCCTCGGGAACGGACGTGCTCCAGCGGAGCGCGCCGCCTTCGTTTGAAACCAGGGAAAGCGGGCGGTCTCCCAGCACCTTGCCGTCGAATTCACGCACCTGCACCTCCACGCCGAGATCGGTCGCCGCCGATTCGCCGGCGCCGTTCTTCGCGACAACCAGCTCTCCGTCGCGAAAGATCGCGGTCGTCCAAGATCCGCTCCCCTCGCCTCCCGCGGACGCGGGCTCGGCCTGCACCGCGGAGTTCCAGACGTTGATGAAATAGCGCTCGGTCTTCAGCAGTCCGCCCGCGGCATCAAACACCTTGAGCTGGAGCCACCACGATCCGTCGGGCAACGCCGGCAACGACAAGCCCGCCTCCGCGTCGCCCCGTCCGACCGCGCCCACCACGCCGTCGGCGCCGTTCCAATCTCGCGACAAACGCCACTCCGCCCGCGCCCAGGCGCCGGTCGCGCCGAGGACCTGCCAGTCGATCTTCGGCGCGGCGCCTTCACCGTCCGCGGCCACCGTCCGCCACGCCGTCGAGGGCTGCGTGCGTTTGGCCCATTCGAGTTGTTGAAGCGCCCAGCCCGGTCGAGGCGTGTGCCACGCCGCCGCGCTCGTCCGCGCGAAGCCCGCGGCAAGCGCGAGAAAACAATTCACCAGCAAACACAGGCAAAGGCCGAAAACGTGGTGCATGCGCGCACCGGGCAGCATCAGGGTGGTCGTCATTGAAAAAGAAAAGGGGAGCGGAGACCGCGACGTCTCCGTGCGTGAGAACCGGAAGGTCCCCGCCGCCGGCAGCCTGTCAGCGGGGGTCCAACAAACGTCGCCACTCGCTGCGGGCGGCGCCGTCATACACGATGTCGACGCGGCGCGCGCTGCCATCGATGTTGACCAGGTTTATCTGCATGCGCCCGGTGTTGTTTCCCCGCGCGTGGCGCACGGAAAAGCGTTCGGGGGAATTGTAGAACAAGTTGGCGTGTCCGCCCGCCTGCCCGGCGAACAACATGACCGACGAAGGCGAAATCATCCAGGTGCGACGCCGGTTCCTCGTCCCCAAGTGTCCCGCCGGGATATGGCCGTCGTTGCTCGGGTAGTTGGCGTTGATGCCATAGGCGATCGGGATCAGATCCCCGTTGGCGTAGCGCGACAGACTCCTTGATGCATCCAGCGGGTTTTCCTCCGGAGTCGCCGAAGGACACCAGAACACGTCGTCGTGGGCCTTGCCGCCGACATAGGGGAGCAACTCGCTCGCCCACCAGTTGATGTCCGGCATGTAGTCACGGTAGTCGGCCGAGAATAAAAACGCCGCCGTTCCCAGCTGACGCAGATTGCTGATGCACTTGGCCTCCTTGGCCGAGGCGCGCACGCGACCGACCGCCGTGATCACGATCGACGTCAACACCCCGATGATGGCGATCACCGTCAGGAGCTCCACAAGCGTGAAGGCCCGGAAGCGGTTCCGCCCTCGCAAGACATGCCGGCACGAAGAGGTTTTCGACATCGTCATCGGGGCGTGGGGCCGGCGCTTGGATTACCTTAGCCGATCTTCAGCGAAGGCGATACGTGCCGGCGACAAGTGCGCCCGCGCCGCCGGGCACGGCGGCCGCCGGGCGGGGCTCGGGACCCGTGGACGCGGAGAGCCGGATGTTGTCGAACGAGAACGTGTAGCTCGCCGTCGTGTTCTTCACCAAGCCGCGCCCGCCGATCTGCAGCGTGTCGAAGGTGGAAATGGAGCTGCCGGCGATGCTCATGTATTCCCGTCCGTTGACGGTCACCAGCATCGAGCCCGAGCTGTCGCGCGACCACGTGATGTTCACGTATTCGTCGAGCGGAAAAGTATGCGCGGTGGAGGTCCTGATGACGCCGCTCACCGTGGCGCCGCCCAGCACATTGACGGTGCTGTTGTTCATCGTGCCCTGCGCGATGGCGATCTCGTAGCCGGAGTTGCCGCCCCCGGAATCGCGCATGCGGATATACAACCGGTTGTTGCCGGTCACGTCCTCCGAGGAAAACTTCACGTCGATGGAAACCGTGAAGACGCCGTTGGCGATGGGCGTGAAATCCCGCGTCGTGAGGTAATCGTTCTCGATCAGGCCGGCGTTTTGCACCGCGCCATCGACCACCGACCAATCGCCGGCGGACACGAGCCAAACCGGATTCGCGGTATAATTGCCGTCGGCGAAAGTGTCCTCGAACAGGTGGACGGAGGCCGCGTTGGACACCGGCGAAAGTCCGAAACAGGCCGCGAGGAAAGCGCCGATCACACGGGAGGTTGGGCTGCTCATGATCATCAGGGGCTTGAGGTTGAGTTGATGCCGGAGGGGAAAAGTCATCGGCCCGGCGCGGCCACGGTCTCGCGCATGACCAGATTCGGGGAGACGCGGCGCGACGCCGAGGCGGGCATCTGCCGGTCCAGGAGCTGCAAGAGCATGTCCATCGCCTGTTCCACCAAGGAGTAGAAATCGACCTCGACCAACGACAGCGCGGGCGGCGCCTTCTCCGCATCTCCCGCCAGCCCCACGCCGATGACGCTCAGGTCCGCGGGCACGGAAAGCCCCATCAGCATCGCCTCATAAATCACCCCGCGCGCGATCACGATGTCGTGACAAACCACCGCGGTCGGCCGCTCCTTTTTCTTCAGCAACCGGCGCGCCCATTCACGCGCCTGGGCGCTCAGCTCCCTGCGCTGGATCGACTCGAAAACGGCCATCCAATCGCCCCCGGACGCGGACAAACCAAACTCCTTTTGCGCACGCAAGAAGCCCTCCACGCCCAGTCGATGCGTGAGGTATTTCCGCGGCCCGCCCGCATACGCGATCCGACGGTGCCCCAGGGCGGCCAGACGCTGCGCCGCCTGATACAGGCCCTCGTCATCCGCGGAGAGCACGCAGTGCTTCGCGGGCTCGCCCAAGCTCACCCACGGAATCTCACGCGTATCCAGCCACTCGCTCAGACGCTCGCCGATGTAGCCTCCGATTATCACGCCGTCGGAAAGCCCGCTGGCCAATTGCCGAGGCGGCTTGAACGCACCTCTCCCGGAGATGTCCCAGTGCTCGATGTGATAAGCCAGGTCGCGCTGCTCACAGAGCTTGATGAAATTGGTCAAAATCGGCCCGGCATGTCCGCTCTCGCTGATCTGCAACGTCTCGCGCACCGGCAGCACCAGGCCGATGTGCCCGGTGGACCGGGCCCGCATCATCTGGGCCGCCAGCTTGGGCTGATACCCCAGCTCGTCGGCGATCTTACGGATCCTGTCGCGAGTCTCCTCGCTGATCCGCCCCCGTCCGCTCAAGGCGGACGAAACCGTCGTGAGCGTCACTCCGGCCCGAAGCGCCACATCACGAATAGTCACCTTCGAACGCCGCTGGGAGGATCTGGGGGCGGGGATCAACATGATCGATTGCGTGAACGTTTCCGCAAAATCCGCCCGGAGTCAAGTTGCATCAGCCTCCGACCTCCCCGCCGGCCCCGCCTACGCCCAACGCGCCCCCTGCCGGCGGCGCCGATCCGCCGGACGTGTAGTTTATTCACGGATACAAATCCGGACGACATGAACGTGGGGCATGGCAGGCAAGGAGAACGACGCGGCGCGCACGCCGCCATCCGCGATGGCGCCGGAGGCCGTGGTCGCCCCGACCACTGGCGAGAAAAAACGATCCCGCGCCGCCACTACGTGCTCACCCAAGCACAGCTCCGCAAACACATGACCACCGCCCACGGCTACGACGAGCCCGACTGGCCGCTGTTTTCCTCGATCCCCCCGAGCCCCGCAAGGACGGCGCCGCCCGCCTCCCAAAGTGGAAGGAGCAGGCGAAAGACTTCGCCAACTGGGTGCGCCGCCGCGTGCCCGACGGCGCGAAAGGCCGCAAGGAGGCCAAGATCCACATGGCCCCCGTCGACTTCCCCGACCTCTGTATCGACAATTTCACTACCCGCTGGCGCGACCCCCTCGTCGCATGGTCGAAGCGCGGCGGCCGGGTCATGAGCATCGCCCCCAGCCTGGCCGGGGCGAGTGTGCGCGGCGTGTGCGCCGACTTCCTTTCCTCTGCGCAAATGGTGCCCCGGGCGGGAGTCGAACCCGCACGGCCTTTCGGCCAAGAGATTTTAAGTCTCGTGTGTCTGCCATTCCACCACCGGGGCGCGGTCGGGGACGGCGTCGACGCTCGACGCGGCGTTGGGAGGCGTCAACTCCGCGCCGTCGGGCGGGCTTGAGGAATACGCGACGGGACGTCACTGCTCGGTCATGCGTATCGGCATCCTCGGCGGCAGCTTCGATCCCGTGCACCTCGGTCACCTCGGCGTGGCGCGTGCCGTGGCCGACGCGCTCGGACTCGATCGCGTGCTTCTGATTCCGGCGGCGCAGGCTCCGCTGCGCGACGCCGGCGTGCGCGCGGACGGTGCGAGTCGCGTGGCGATGTTGCGCGCGGCGGTCGCGGAGCTCGCGGAGAGCGTGGGCGAAATGCGGCTCGAGGTGAACGAGATCGAGCTGCGGCGCGGCGGCGTGAGCTACACCGTGGACACCTTGCGCGCGTTGCGGGCGGCGCGGCCCGCGGACGAATTCACCTGGATCGTGGGCGCCGATCAACTGGCGCGGCTGGCGCAGTGGCGGGAGCCCGGGGAACTGGCGCGGCTGGCGGAATGGGCCGCGTATGCGCGGCCCGGATTCGACTGGGAGCGCTTGTCCTCGACACCGGCGCCCGGCTTTCGCGTGCGACGGGTGTCGCCGGATGTGGGCGGCTTGTGGAACGTGAGTTCGAGCGAGGTGCGTGCCCGGCTGGCGCGGGGCGAAAGCGTGACGGGCCTGGTGCCGGACAAGGTGATTGAATACATCCGCGAAAACGGCCTCTATCGGCCGCATTAGCAAAACCCACATGGCCACCGATCACGCTCCCGACGCCCAGACGACCGCCTTGCTGCGCACGCTCCTCGCCGCGCTCGAGGACAAGAAGGCGGAAAACCTCAAGGTGCTCAACGTCGGCGGCATTTCCGACATCACCGACTACCTCGTCCTCGCGACGGGCAACAGCGAACCCCACCTGCGCGCCCTGCGCATCGAGGCCGAGCGCGTCTTCGACGCGACCAAGACCAAGATCGCCGGCATGGATTCCGGCGGCTTCAACAGCGGCTGGACGGTGGTCGACGCCTACCAGATCATGGTGCACTTCTTCACCGCCGAGCAGCGCGAGAACTACTCGCTCGAAAAGCTCTGGAAAGACGCGCCCGAGGTGGATGTGAAGAAGCTCATGGCCAAGCCGAAGGCGGCCAAGGCGTCGCAGAGCAAAACGACGAAAGCGAAGCCCGCCGCCGCCCGGAAAAAAACAGCGCCCAAGAAGCCGGCCGCGAAGAAGGCGACGAAATCCGCTCCCAAGCCGAAAACCGCCGCCAAACCGAAAGCGACCGCGCCGAAAAAGAAGGTCGCCGCCAAAAAGAAATAAGCGCCCCGGTCGCCCGCCTCCCGGCAGGGTCCGGACGCGTCGCTCCCGCACAACGGCACGCCAAACGCCGCCCAACGGCGCACCGTTTCCCCTTCGCGCGGTCGATTGATTCGTTCGCGGCCTCGGTCCGTTTCGCTCCGAACGCCGCCGTGCCCCCGGAATCCACGCCACACCGACGACCGCCCGCTTTGAGCGGTTATTGGGCAATCGCGCCCCTGCCCCACCCCGCACGCAGGACAAACACCCCAAGTTTCACGGTCTGAGGATGTAAGCCGGAACAAAGGTCCTCGCAGCCCGCTTCATCCTGCTCGTGTGCGGCGACGCAGGCGCTCCGTTCGCGAGCAAAGCGCCTCGGCCGGGGAAACTTTCAGTCGCGAGATTTTGCCCCGGCCGCGTATCCCTTTTGTCTGTTCTCCCCATGCCGATCGCTCGCGCCCTCCGTTTTTTGCTGCTCGTCGCCCTCTGCGCGCTCCCCGCCGCCGCACGAGCCCAGGTCAAAGCTTCTCTCCACGCGCTCAAATCCACCTTCCCCGCCGACACCGCCGAACTCGTCGTCGGCCTGCGCCTCGAGCACGAACCCCACTGGCACACCTACTGGCTTCAGCCCGGCACCGGCCTGCCCACCAGCATCGAATGGGAACTGCCTCCCGGCTGGAGCGCGGGCCCCATTCGCTGGCCCGCCCCGAGCCGCGTTTACGACACCTCCCGAAATCTCGCGGGCAACGGCTACGAAGGCGTGGTGTTTCTCCCCGTCGTGCTCACCCCTCCGCGCGACCTCGCGCCGGGAGCCCCTGTCACCCTCCGCGCCAAGGTCGAGTGGCTCATGTGCAAAGACGTCTGCAAACCCGGCTCCGCCGAGCTCGGTCTCGTGCTGACGCCCACCGCGCCCGACGCGATGACCAGCGCCAACGTCACCGATTCGCCCGAAGGTGAAGCGCTCCTCGCGGCCCTCGACAAACTGCCGCAACCCCTCCCCGCCGAGGCGCGCGCCACGCTTTTCCGTCCCGATCCCGCGGCCAAACAACTCCGGCTCAAGATCTCGGGGCTCGACGCCCGCGACCTGGGCGATCCGTGGTATTTCGACGCCGACGCCGCCATCGCCTACGACCAGCCGCAACCTCGTCCCGCTTCCGCCTCGAGCGACGAGGTCGCGCTTGATCTCACGGTCTCCGACTACACCACCCCGTTTCCCGGCCGCCTGCGCGGCCTGCTCACGTTCACCAACGGCGTCGCCTACGAACTCGATTTGCCCGTCGACCCCGCCCCCGCCGGCGAGGCGTCCGCGACGGACGGACGGGACCGGCCCGGGCAAAGCCTCGGAGCCGCCTCGCTCGCCGGCCTCCTCGCTTTGGCCTTTCTCGGCGGCCTCATCCTGAACCTCATGCCCTGCGTCTTTCCGGTGCTCGGCCTGAAGGTCATGGGTTTCGTGCAACAGTCCGGCCACGACCGGAAAAAAATCACCGCCCACGGGCTGATGTTCACCGTCGGCGTGCTGCTCTCCTTCTGGCTCCTCGCCGGCGTGCTCGCCGTGCTGCGCGCCGGCGGCGCCGAACTGGGCTGGGGTTTCCAGCTCCAGGAACCCGCCTTCGTCTTCGCGATGGCCGCGGTGCTCCTCGCCTTCGCGCTCAACATGTCCGGCGCCTTCGAATTCGGCCTCGGCGCCACCGCCGTCGGCGGCTCGCTTCAGCAAAAGCGGGGATACGTCGGCTCCTTCTTCACCGGCGTGCTCGCCACCGTCGTCGCCACGCCTTGCAGCGCGCCCTTCCTCGCGCCCGCGCTCGGCGCCGCGCTCGCCCTGCCCGCCGCCACCAGCTTCGCCGTGTTCACCGCGATCGCGCTCGGGTTGTCCGCTCCCTATCTCGTCCTCGCCGCCTTCCCGGCCACGATCCGAATCCTCCCCCGCCCCGGCGCCTGGATGGAGATCTTCAAGCAAGGCATGGCCTTCCTGCTCTACGCGACGGTCGCCCTGCTGATCTGGATTCTCGCCGGCCAACTCTCCGCGGATGGGCTGCTCTCCGCGCTTCTCGCCCTCGCCGGGCTCGCCTTTGCGTTGTGGCTTTACGGCCGCGCCACCTCCCCCGAGGCGAAAAAACCTCGCCGCAAAACCCTCGTCGTCTCGCTCCTGCTCGCCGTCGGCGCCCTCGTCTACGGTTGGCCGCGCGCCGCCGCCCCCACCGACCTCGTTTGGGAGGAGTGGAGCGCGGAACGCGTCGCCGAACTCCAAAAAGAAGGGCGCCCGATCTACGTCGATTTCACCGCCCGCTGGTGTTTCACCTGCCAGACCAACAAAAAAGCGGTCTTCTCCGGCCCCGGCTCCGGCGAGGTCCTCCGAACCTTCCGCGACCAAAACGTCGCCGCCCTTCGCGCCGACTGGACCAATCGCGATCCGAAGATCACCGCCGAACTCGCCCGTTGGGGTCGCGCCGCCGTGCCCTTCAACCTCCTCTACCTCCCCGGCCGGACCGAGCCGACCATCTTGCCCGAATTGCTCACCGCCGGCACCGTCCTCGAGGCTTTCCGCGCCTCCCCTTGAAAAACACCGCCCCCACGCGCCTCGTCGCCTCCCTCGCCGCCCTTCTGGCGCTCTCCCTCGCGGGCAACATCGTCCTCCTCTTCCGCGCCGGCACCGCTTCCGCGGTCCGCCGCGACGAGATCATGTCCGCGACGACGACCGCGCGCGACGCCGACGTCGACTCGTCTTCGCCGGAAGCCGCCGCCGCGCTTTCCCGCGCCTTCGCCGCCGACGATCTGCGGGCTTTCCGCTCTTTGCTGGAAGCCGCCGGCGTGGAACCGAGGCTTCGCCGCCAACTGCTTCAAGTCGCCCTCTCCCATCGTTACGAAGCCCGCTTCCGCGACACCGTTTTTCCCTACGGCGAACTCATGCGCCGCGACTGGTGGCGCGATCCCGTGATGGAGGAATATCACCCCGCGGGCCTCGCCGCCAAACGACGCGAGGAGGAGAGCCTCGCCCTCGCCAAGCGGTTCCACGCCGAACTCGCCGAACTGCTCGGCGAAGACCTGCAACGCCTCGACCTCGAGGACCCCGACAACGGTTGGCTCGCACGTCGCTTCTCCGGCCTGCCCAAGGACAAAGCCGAAGCTCTCCACCGCATCGAACGCGACTACCAGGAACTCACGCAGGAAATCCAGGCGCGCGCCGGCGCCTTTCTCCTCCCGTCCGACACGGAAAAACTTCGGCTTCTGAAAGAGGAACAAGAACGGGACATCGCCGCCCTCCTCTCGCCCGAAGAACGCGCGGAGTGGGAACTCCGCGCCTCCCCCACCGCCGACCGGGCCCGCCACCACGCCACCCGCTATCGCGCCACCGAGGAGGAATACCGGCGCATCTACGCCCTTCAGAAAACCTTCGACGACGCCTTCGACTTCGATCCCTTCACCCACGAGGAACGGCCGGAGCTGGATTGGCGCGACCGCCACGAAGCCGAAAAAAGCCTCCACGCCGCGATCCGCGCGATCGTCGGCGACGAACGTCACGCCGAAGCGCTCCGACGCCAGAGCCTGGACTTCACCCTCGCCACGGCCGCCGCCTCCCGGCTAGGCCTTCCCGCCGACACCGCCGAGCGCCTCTACGCCTTGCGTCACCCCGCCGCCACGCGATCGCAACAAATCGCCCAAGATCCCTCGCTCACGCCCGCGGAGAAAAACGCCGCCCTCGCCCGCCTCGCCGCCGACACCCGCGACCAACTCCGCGGGACGCTCGGCGACGAAGCCGCCTCGGCCTACTTGGAACGCGGCGGCATGGGCTGGCTGCGTTCCCTCGACCAAGGCGTCCCCATCCAGTTCGATCCGGACAACGGCAGCCACGCCGCCTTCCAGCCCGCGATCCAAGCTCCCCCATCGTCGACCTTCGCCCCTCACGTCCCGCTCATCTCCGTCGAGTAGAACGTCTCACGCCACGCGCGGGCCTCGCGATTTCCCCGCTTTCGCTCCACGCGAGGATGCGTTAAATTTGTCCGTTATGATCAAAGGCCAGAAAGTCGTCTGCATCAACGACACCTTCCCCGCGCTCATCCGGGCGATCTACAAGCAGCTGCCGGTGAAGGGCACGACCTACACGATTCGCGAGGTGTTTCTCGGCCGCGAGAAAGTGGTGAAGGCCGGAGACTCCGCGACGGTGGGTCTGCTTCTCGAGGAGCTGGTCAACCCGCCCGACCCCTTCCACCAAGGCAAACAGGAGCTGGGCTTCAGCTCGGAACGCTTCGCGCCGCTCGAAGAGAAGAGCGACGAGACCGCGGTCGGCGAGGAAGCCGGCGAACTCGCCGGCGTGGGTTACGGCGACAACAAACCGCACCAAGGCTACTGGCAGAACTGATTCTGCCGCCCCCCGAGGGAACGCTCGCGCCGCGTTCCCCGGCTCCCTCTCAACGGCACGACCATTTGCCCTGACCCCGCTCCGCATGGGTGGCGTGGCCGCCAAGGACGATGGTCACCGGCATGTTCGTTGGCGCCTTGCCCCCATGCGCCGCTGACCGAAAGCCAAAAGCCCGATCACGTGATCGTGATCGGGCTTCGGAAAATGGTGGACGCCACTGGACCTTCTACCTCGCCCGTCGTCAGTCGTGAAACCGTTCCATTGGATGCTCTTCGCCCTCGTGTTGCTCGTTGGCTTGTCTTGGGGACCGGCGGAGGCATCTTCGGGGGAAATGCCCACGCTGCCCAAGACCAAGAAGCCCGCCCGCCCGGCCGCCGCCAAGAAAACCGCGCCCAAGGCCGTCCCCTCATGGATCGGCAGCGCGAAGGGCAAGCTCAGGATCAAGCCCGGCGTTGACCTCACCAAGCCCACGCTCCCCTCGGGAAAGTATCTGTGAAAATCAGCCACGTCCTCGACACCCACGCGTTCGTTTGGTCCGCGATGGGTGAGTTTGACCGTTTGGGGCCGCGCGCGCGCCGGATCATTGAATCCGCCGCGCCCGGCAAACTGGCAATCCCTTCCGCCGTCATCATGGAACTGGGGCGCCTGATCGACGCCGACAAGATCCACTTGGGCACGCGCCGCCCCTCCGCTGTTTTTGCGGACGCGCTGAGCTATAACAAGGTGTTGCCGACCAGTCTGGACGCCGCGCTAAAGGCCCCCGTGCTCGCGCTCCCGCACGCCGCCGACCCATACGACCGGCTTATCGTCGCCGAGGCGCTGGTTCTCTAGCGAAGGCGGGCATCCCGGTAACGGATGAGCTCGGCCGCGTGCTGGATTACCACAGTTTCCGGAAGACTTTTAACACGTGGGCGGCGGTTTCCGGCGTCCCGTTGCGGGCCGCGCAAGCCTTGCTCGGCCATTCAACCCCGACCTAACCGCCGGCCCCTATAGGGACGAGCGCGCGCTAGGGCTCTCGGAAGAAACGGCGAAACTGCCGTGGGTAGGTGGAACCGATTCCGCCCAGCCAAACCGCCCGGCTGAAAGTGGGCCAATCAATGGGCAAGCGGTTTCGCGACTCGCGCAACTCACGCTCCAACAATTATTTGCAATGGTGGACGCCACAGGACTCGAACCTGTGACCCCATCCGTGTGAAGGATGTGCTCTAACCAACTGAGCTAGGCGTCCGGCTTTCGGGAAGGGGCGGAACTTGCCGGCCGGGAGCACGCGAATCAAGGGCGATTTTCCAAACGCGCGTTTCCCGCAAACCGGGTTTCGCAAGCCCCGCCGGCCGAAGAAAATTTGCCAGCTCATCGCCATCTCGTTGCGCTTCGCCCATGCCCGCTCCCGCCGACGCCTCCGCCGCTTCAGTCGCTTCGACGCATGAATTCCCCCCCGCCAAACCCCGCGAGATCTTCGGCTGGTGCTGCTTCGACTTCGCGAACTCCGCCTTCGTCACGGTCATCGTGACCGTCATTTACCTGCCCTATTTCACGAAGGTCGTCGCCCCCGACTCCGCCGCCGCGGCCGCCTGGTGGGGCATCACGCTCGCCATCGCGCAAGGCCTCGTGCTTCTCGTTTCCCCGCTCATCGGCGCGATGGCCGATCTCCGCGCCGCCAAGAAGAAGCTCCTCGCGATCACCGCCGGCATCTGCTCGCTCGCAACGCTCGCGCTCTACTTCGTCGGCGCCGGCGAGGCTTTCCTGGCGCTTTTCCTGGTCGGCTCCGCCACCGCCGCGTTCTACCTCAGCGAGAACATCTGCGCGGGCTTCCTGCCCGAAATCAGCACCCCCGAAACCGCCGGCCGCATCTCCGGCTACGGCTGGAGCTTTGGCTACTTCGGCGGCCTGCTCTGCCTCGCGCTCGCGTTCTGGATGATCGAGGGACTCAAACGCCCGGTCCCGGAAGTCTTCGCGATGACGGGCCTGTTCTTCGCCTTCGCCGCCCTGCCCACGCTGCTCCTGCTGCGTGAGCGCGCGGTTCCAAAAAAACTCCCCGCCGGCCAGAGCCTTTTCGCCGCAAGCTGGGGAGAAAACCTCCGCTCGCTCCGCGCCCTCGCCGCCCCGAATCATCGCACGCTGGCGTTGTTTTTCGCCTCCCTCTTTTTCGCCACGGCCGGGCTCACCGCGGTCGTCGCCTTCGCCTCGGGTTTCGCCGAAGGCGTGATCGGCTTCACCACGCCGGAGGTCATCAAGCTCTTCGCCGTGCTCCAGCTCGCCGGTGTCGCCGGCGCGAGCGGCTTCGGTTTCCTCCAGGACAAAACCAGCCCCAAGCTCGCGCTCTCCCTCGCGCTCATGCTCTGGATCGTCGTCTGCGTCGCGGCGTGCCTTTGCCCCGCGGGAGCCAAGGGCGTTTTTTACGCCATCGGCATCGGGGCGGGTATCGCGATGGGCGCCTTCCAGTCGGGCGGACGCGCCGTCGTCGCGCTCTTCACGCCTCCGGGAAAAAGCGGCGAATATTTCGGCTTCTGGGGTTTTTTCAGCAAACTCGCCGGCGTGATCGGCCAACCCGTGTTCGGCCTGCTCGCGGCCTGGCTCGGTTACCGCGCGGCGATTTTGGCCAACGCGACCTTCTTCGCCGTCGGGCTTGCGATCCTGTTGCCCTTGACGCTTCGCCCCGCGTCCTCGACCGAAACGAGTTCCTGACCGCCCCTCACCGCCGCCAGCTCAAGCCGCGCCCACGCTTTGACCGGAGGGAGGGAATTCGATCCAGCCGCGCAGCAACCCGTTGAGGTCCGCCAACGCCAGGGGTTTCACGGCGATGCCGTCGACCCACAGGGCCTCGTAATGCTCCCGCTCGCTCGCGGAGAGCACGCCGGACGCCACGAAAATGCGGCCGCCAAAACCTCCCGCCCGCAGCGCGCGCACCAACCCGAGCCCGTCCATCCCGGGCATGCGATGATCGGTCATCACGATGTCGAATTCGGCCTCCGCCATCTTGGCCAAGGCCTTCTCACCATCGCCGGCCACCGTCACCTCAAAGCCGAGGAAGCGCAGCGCCTCCGCCATAAACGTTCCCACGTGAACATCGTCCTCCGCCAACAGCACTCGTGTTTTCATAAGGTTCTGATCTCCGGCCCCTCTCCGCACGACCGCGTCACAACCACGCGACCGACGAAGCAGGGCGGGAACTCTGGTTACATTGCATGCACAGGTGTCTTTGCCTACCAAACAGTCAATCTCGGGGCTTTCATCGCAAGGCCTGCGGTTCATTTGTGCGTGCGTGGCCAAGCTCAGTGATCAAGTCAGTGTGCGCATCGACCCCGAGTGGCGCGAAACTCTTCGTGCGATCGAGGAGAAGCACCGTATCCCGCCTCCGGAGTTTATCCGTGGTCTGGTCGAGGCCGGACTTCAGTTTTATCGCGAGCATGGCTGGTTCGCGTTTCCGGTGAGCGTTCAACCCGTGCGCGACTACGTGCAGGCCGTCGCGGAAACACAGAGCCGCTACGACGCCGCGCCCGCCGCCACCCCGACGATCAGGTCGAAGAAGAGCGCGAAATAAAGCCGCCGGGAGTCCGCCGCATTTGACCGCTCCGGCGCGCGCCCTACGGTGCGCGTCCCATGCGTCTCGGCGACCTCCAAGGCCTGCAAACGCTCATGCTGCCGGACGCGTGGCAGCGTGACGCCGTGCACGCGCTCCAAGCCGGCCGCGATGTCGTGGTCGACGCCCCCACCGGCGCGGGCAAGACCCACGTGTTCGAACGTTTCGTCGAGCAGGGCAACATCGCCCGCCGCGCCGTCTTCACGGTGCCGACACGCGCGCTCGCCAACGACAAATACGCCGAGTGGCGCGCCCGCGGCTGGCGCGTCGGCATCACCACGGGCGATCTCGCCGTCACCCCCCACGCGCCCGTCGTCGTCGCGACGCTCGAGGCGGCGCAGGGCGCCCTGCTCCGCACGCAAGACCTCCGCCCCGGCGATCCGGCCTTCGCGTCAACCGGCGCCGCCTCGCTCCCCGACCTGCTCGTCATCGACGAATACCAGTGGCTCGGCGACGCGGCGCGGGGCAACCATTACGAGGGCGTCGTCGCCACCCTGCCGGCCTCGGTGCAACTGCTCCTGCTCTCCGGCTCCGTGTCGAACCCCGAGGACGTCGCCGCCTAGCTCACGATACTTCGCCTCGTCCACGGCGCCGAGCGCGCCAGAAAGGACGTATATCCTGCCGTGGAAACGCCGCGCGCGTAATTCGCCCACCAAGCCCAGACCGTCGAGAATCGGCATGCGATGATCGGTGAGCACGAGATCGAAGGGCTCACGCTCAAGCCGACGCAAGGCCTGCTCTCCATTGGCCGCGGAAGAGGCCTCGTGCCCGAGGAAGCGCAAAGCCTCCTCGACCAACTCGCGCTGCGGCGCGTCGTCCTCCACCAACAACACGCGTGTGCGGCGCCCGCTCATTTCAGGATCGTCGCGGGGTTCTTCGCCCCCGGTTCGAACACTCTCCGCAAGGCCATCGCCGGGCTCGCAAAGCCAAACTTGCGCCCCGTCGCCGCGGTGAAAACGCCCAGATGCATGCCCACCACCGTGCCGTCGGCCGCGAGCACCGGCGCGCCGGTGCTGCCGCGCAGATCGGCGCCCTGGTTTTGCAGAAGGTAACGAAGCTCGCCGTCGGCGACCCACGCGAGCGTGGCGGGCTCGAGGCCGACCCGCGCCGTGCCCGGATACTTCACGTAAACCCAGACCTTGTCCCCCCGCAGCGGCACGTCGGGATCGAGACGCAGCGCGCGCTCCCCCAGCCGGGCGGGCAGCTCGAACATGGCGATGTCCTTGTCCGCGCCTTTTTCGTCGGCCCGCCGCGCGTCGGGCAGCGGCAGATAACGCCGCGCCATCACCACCGAGCGCGGATCGGTGCAGGACACGCCGACCGCCGCCACGATCACGCGCGAGATGTCGTCGCTCGTCATCTGCACGTCGAGATCGGCCGCGGGACCAAACAACGAATGCGCCGTGACGAGGTAGTGCAGCCCGGATTTCTCATCCTCCAGGCGAAAGGCCAGCCCGGCGTAGTGCGCCAGATCGGGGGTGAGAAACGCGGGCCGGAAGAGCACGTTTGGCGGCGGCTTCGGCTGGGCCTGCGCCTCCTGCAAAGACAACAACAAGCAGACCAGCGCCATCGCCAGAATGCACGCCGTCTTGCGCAAGGGCCGCGCCGATTTGCGCGGCGAGATCACGCGATGGCGGCAAGGGGAGAGAGATGTCGGCGAGTTCATGGTTTTCATTTTTCAAGGGCGCGCCGGCTTGGCCGGCTCCGCGACGGCGGGCGCGGACGCGGATGCAGGCGATGAGGCCGGCGCGGGCATCGCCTCGAATTCGATTCCGGCCGGACCTTGCGCGAGGATGCGCAGGCGCCCGGGCAACGCGTTTTCGACCGCGAGGCCGAGATCGTCGTCGTTCAGTGTCGTCGTGATCTGCAAAGGCGCACGGCCGCCCGCCACCGGTTGGCGCGCGACCTTCGCCACCTCGGGATGCTTTTCGAGGGCCGCCTGCAAGGCGCGCGCATCGCCCAGCGAAACACCCGCCACCGTCAACATCACCACGCGCAAGGCGCTCGCCTCCGCCGCCTCGAGCTCGAAGCGCCCGCCCTGCGACGCCACCACACGAATGCCGGGGCCGAAGACGCGGTTCAAATTCGCCCGGATCTCGTCGGGGCCGAGCGCGGCGCTGGCCGTGAAACGAAAACGTCCGGGCCGGCTGTCGGTCATCTTCACGCTGTCGGCCACGAAGCCCGCGCGTTCGCGCAGCGCCGTCGCGATCACGACGGCGTCCACCTCAGCCCCGGTGCGGAAGACCAGCTCGTATCCGGTGGAGAAGGCGCGCTGCGTCCAGATCAGCACCAGCTCGCGAAAAACCTCCGCGGCCTTGGCGCGGATAAGCGTCTCCTTGGCGATTCGTTTGGCGCCGTCGAAATCCGCGGGATCCTCGGGCGCGGGCGGCCTCGCGTCGCGCACGCCCACGATCTGGCGCCGCGTCGCCACGTCCACCACGCTCCAGTTCACCGCCACGTCGAAGCGCGGCCGCGCCGAGGGTCGCGCCGATGAGATGCGCTGCAGCTTGGCGCGCGCATCGGGCAGCCCGCCCGCGCTCATGCCGCGATCCGTCACGACGGCCGCTCGCGCCGGGTCAATGCCGCCGACGAGACTGCTGCGCGTCTCGCCGACGATGAGGATTTCAAAATCATCCCCGCGCGCCTCCTCGATCAGGGCCTGAAGACCCGCCGAGCCTTCGCGCAAGAGCCGCGGCTCCTGGAAAACGATGTCCGCGTGCCGCTCGCGAAAGACCTGCATGATCAGCTGACGCGAGGCCTGGTCGGGGTCCGCCACGAAAGGCGCCGCCGGATCGCCGGACGGATTCCACTCGTCGAGCACCGCCACCAGGATGCGCGGCCGCTGGATGACATCGTAGAGGAACTCCACGTCGAAGCGCTCCTTCACCAGATCCTGATAAACCTGGGCCGGGCGCACCTTCACCACGAAGGCCTGCCGATACACGCCGCCCGAGGTCTCCGGCGGACCCGCGGGCTCGACGGACTCGACCAACGCCTCGGCGCGCACGTAGGTGAACTTCTTCACCAGTTCGCCGAAACGAACGGCTTCGTGCGCGCGGACCTGCGCGCCGCCCACCTGCTGGATCGCCTGCCGCATCGCGTCCATGCGCGCCGCGTTCACATGATCCACGTTTTCCAGGACGGCGGTGCCCGTCACCACCACGCGCGCCACCTCCGCGCGCGCGCCTTCCGGAGCAGCGTCAGACGCGAACGCGAAAACGCTCGCCGCCGCGCATGAGAGCACGGCGACGACGAGGCGGACGATCCGCGAGGCGCGCATCAAGTGATCGGCCCGCTCAAGGGCGGGGCGCGGCGTGCGCGGGCTGGCCGAGCACGGGCTCCTCGCTCACCACCGTCTGCGTGCGCGTGGTCCGCTCGACCGTATGCGTGGTGCAGGCGGAACCCAGAAGCGCGAACGCGGCGAAAAACACGGGAAGGATGATTTTCATGATGTAGATTCGGGATGTTTCAATGCACGGAACCGATGACCTCGGTCGCGGCCTCGGAGGATTTTTTCCGCGCCGCGCCGTAGCCGGTGGCGGTGATGCGCGTCAGCGAGGGGTTGAACTGCTCGACGCGCTCGGTGAAGCGCTCGGAGACGGTCACGCCGCCGATGGTCTTCTTCGCGTAGGCGGATTCGAGATTCTCCACCACCTGGCGCAGCGTGATCTGCATCGTGCAGGAGGCCAGCTCGGGGTCCACCGCGCTGTAGCGCAGCACCACCGCGCCGCGCACCAAGGCCTGGGCCTCGGTGTCGGTGATGCGGCCGGCGGAGACCATGTTGAACACGGTGGAATCGTCGCTCACGCGCACGCCCTTGATCTGGCGGGCGAGCTGCGCGAGCGCGTCCACCCGCGCGGCCTCGATCGCGCCGAGCTTCTGCTGGCCCGATCCGCTCATAGCGGCGAGCGTCTCCTTCATGCCGTCCTCGGCCGGGGCGACATCGCCGGCGACCTCGGGCTTGGTCCGCACCGTGCCGGTGCCGCGCGCGCGCACGACGCGCGTCTGGTTCAGCCTTTCCACGCGCTCGCTGGACAGGGTCTGGCCGTCCTGGGTTTTCACGAACGAGCTCAGGTTTTCGACCACCTGCTGGAGCGTGATCTGCCCGTCTATGAAGCACACGTCCCCGACAAACTGGGGTTCGCCGACCTTCACGCCGCGCACGTAGCCCTCGGTGCCGGCGCTGCGGTCGGCCGCCTCGGTGACCATGTTGGCCACGATGGTGCTCTCCGAGACCTGGATGCCTTTGATCTGGCGGACGAGCTGGGCGTAGAGATCGGCGCGGGCCGCCTCGATGGCGAGCGCCTTGTCCTGACCCGATATCTCCGCGGCGCGCGCGGAGACGACGATGGCGAGCAGCAGCCCGCAGGAAGCGAGGCCGCGAAGCAGGAGGAATGTCGTTTTCATGGGAAAGGGATCGTGCGCGCGGCGTTCTTCGGCGGCGGCTACTCGGTGAGCTCGAAGAGCCCGAGGCGCTCGATGCGCTTCACGTCCAGGCTGGAGCGTCCGTCGGCGATGTCGGATTCGGCGACCGTCGAATAGTGGTGGGCGGCGGCGAGGTTTAGCACGGCGAGATCCGCCTCCCGACGCTGGAGGGCGACCTCGGCGTCGCGCAGGTAGCGTTTCTCGCGGCCGGCGTAGCGTTTCAGCACCTCGGCGGCGATCTGCTCGACGAGCCGGGCGCGCAGGCGCTCGCGCACCTCGTTGTCGGTCGGCAGTTCGAGCGGGTCGTAGGTGATGCGCGCCATGGGCACGGCGTCGCGAAAGCCGTCCTTGATGTTCTCGGCGGTGGTGAACTCGCGCGATTGCGTGACCGTGCCGCGCGCGGCCTCGAAGCTGCGCACGTAGGCGACCATCACGCCGCTGAGCACCTCCTCGCCCATCTTGTAGCGCACCGTCTCCATGATGGGCGCGCCGTCTATCAGGGGCGCGACCGCGTAGGGCCAGGCGGCGGGGTTCGGACCGTGGCGGGCGGCCATCTGTTGGTAGAGCGGATTGGGCATCTTCTGGTGCCCCACCTGCACGATCTCCGTGACCTCGCGCTCCGAGCGTTTGCGCTCGATGTTGAGCGAGGAGACGTTGCCCACGATCACGATCTCGGCGTCGAGCACGCGCCCGATGGCTGCGGGATCGGCCGCGCGCCCCGTCATCGCCTGATCGGTCTGCGCCCGCTCGATCACACGCACCCCGTGCGGCAGGTGATCTATCAGATAAGTGATGAGCGCATCCGACACCTGGTTGCCGAGGCCAGGCATGCCGGCCGGCGACTCAAAGCCGGCCACGCCGACGCGTATGGTGATGAAGGCCTCCAGGTCGTCGGCGAGCTCGCGGTGCAGCGCGAAGATATCGTCGCCCACCGGATCGAGCTCCTTGGCTTTCACCGCCGCGAAGTAGGCGAAGCCGAGACGGGCGGCGTCGGCCTCGCGTTCGCGCCGGGCGAGCGCGAGGTAATGCCGAGCGCCGTCGGTTTTCACCTCGGAGAGCAAGGCGCCCGCCTCGGGAAAATCCTCCGAGAGCAGGTTTTTGTAGGCGGTGTAGAACCGGCGCGCGGCCACCAGCTCGCGCTGTTGCTCCAGAAAAACCGCGCGGCGGGTCGTCTCGATTTCCTCGCGGAGTTTCGCGACCAGGGCGGAAGAAGGAGCGCCGCCGGTTTTGGCGGCATCGTCGAGCAGACGGCGGGCCTCGGGAATGTTTTTCGCGACGAGCGCGGCGCGCACCGAGGCGGCCAGGGTCGCGTCGCGTTTATCCGCCCACTCTTGGCGTTTGGCGGCGAATTCCGCCCCGCCGGCGGCGATGCGCTCCGCTGCGGCGAGTTGCCCGAGGGCTTCGGACCAGCGGCCTTTGGCGGCCGCCTGCTCGGCGGCGGCGAGCGCCAGCTGGCGGAGGCGCGCGAGTTCGTCTCTGCGCGCGGTCAGGCGGGTTCGCTCTGTCGCCACGGAAAAACGCGCGTCGTCGTAGGAGAGACCTTCGGTCAGTTTTTGCAGCGCGGCCTCGACCTCCGCCAGGGTCTCGCCGCGACCGAGCGCCGAGGCGGCGGAGGCGAGGGTTTGGCGCGCGAGTTTTTCGCGAACGCGGACGATCTGCGCCTCGATCAATGGCCGGTTCGCGGCCGAGGCCGTGGCGGACATCTGCTCGTAGATGCGGAGCGCCTCAGTCAGGCGGCCTTGGGCCTCAAGGCTCGCGGGCTCGTCGAAGCGCGGCGTGGACACGCAGGCGGCCAGCAGCAGGAGGGCGCCTACGAGAAAGATCGGCAGCCTGCGCGGGCGCGAGGCTTTCGAGGCGGCGGGCGCCGTTGCTCGCCAGGCTGGGTAAGGCGTTTGGGGCGACATCGGGAAAAGGATCGCCGTGGGCGATGTGGCGCGCGGTGTGATCCGCGAGCGAAGGGGCGGCTTTTCGCCGCCGCGCAAAATGGGGGAACCGTTTTGGCGGTTCCCCCAAGTGCGGCATTTATCTAACCAACCTTATCGGACCAGGCGTTCAGAAGCTGAGGTTCACGCCGGCGCGGGCGACGGTCTCCGGGAAGCCGGTGGCGACGTCCACGTTAACGGTCACGCTCTCGTTGACCCTGGCGGCGAAGCCGAAGCCGAGGCCCTGCTCGCCGTCGTAGGTGGCGGCGCCGACCTTCACGGCCATGTTGTCGCCGTGGTTGATCGCGGGGGTCTGGAGGGCGGCGGACATCGCGATGCCCTTGCGGAGGCTGCGGATGTCGCTTTCGGCGCGGCCCATGCGGCCTTCGAGGGCGGTGGTGCGACCTTCGAGCGCCGTGGTGCGGCCCTCCAGCGCGGTGGCGCGACCTTCGAGCGCGGTGGCGCGGCCGGCGAGAACGGCCTCGGCGGCGAGGGCGCGGGTCTCCTCGGCGTTCACGTGGGCGATGCGGGCGGCGACTTCGGCGTCAATGTTGGCCTGCAGGGTGGTGTCGGCGGCCAGACGGGTGGCGGCCTCGGCGGCGACATCGTCCACGGTGGCGACGGCCACGCCGTTCTGCGAAAGCGTGCCGGCAACATCGAGGTTACCCTCGACGCGGATGCCGTTGGCCTCGGTCGTGGTGAGGACCTGCTGCTGAGCGGCGCTGTCCACGTAGGTCACCAAGGAATTGGCGCCAATGTGGATCTCGTCGTATTGATTCTGAGTCGAACCGGGCGCGCCGGCGGCGACGTTGCGGATCAGGCCGGTGCGCTCGACGACCTCGGCGTCGAGGTTGGACTGAACGGTGTTGATGCTGGTCTGGAGCACGCCATCGCGGGCGATGCTCTCGCTCTCGATGCGAGCCTCTTCGCCGGTCGCGCGGGTGGTCTCGGCGTCGAGGTTCGACTGGACAGTGTCAATGTTCGCCTGGAGTGCGGCGTCGGCGTTCTGACGCGCGGTGGTCTCGGCGGCGACATCGTCCACGGTGGCGGCGGCCACGCCGCCGACGGTAAGCGAGTCGGTGCTGAGAGCGCCGGTGTTGGTGAGTCCGTTGGTCGTGGTGGCGCCTTCGACGATCAGGTTGCCCGTGCCGGGCGTGGGCGTGAGGGTGCCGGCGGAGTAGAGATCACCAAGCGCGGTGATATCGGCCGGGGTGAGCGCGGCGAAGACCGCCTCGGCGTTGGCGGCATTGGGGGTCGCCACAAAAGTATCGAAGGCGGCCGCGGCTGCACCGGAGAGGGAGACCTCGACGAAGTTTCCATTGGCGTCCACATAGCCGTATTGGGTCACGCCGGCCGGATCAACGGCCTGGCCCCAGAGAGCTTGGTTGCCTTCATTCTGGTTATACACCTCCAGACGACGCACACGAATGAGGTCGGAAGAAAGGGAGGCGGTCTGCGTCGCGCCTTGGGCGACGACGGTGTTGCCGGTGTTGGGATCGATGACCAAACCGCCCTGCAGCGTGGTGGTCTGATCCGGGGTCACCGAATTCAAGGAGGTGTAAACATAGTCGAGATTGGCGCCGCCACCCTGCAGGGTGGGATTGATGGCGGTGTTGGAAATCGCCGCTCCGCCGCCGGAGGAGGTGTTCAATTCACCAAAACGAATGGTATCGCCGTCCTGAGCAGACACATAAGTGGTCCCTGCTTGGTTGTTGTCCTGGAGATTATCGCCAAAGTTGGCGGCAAAGACAGACGAGGTGCCAGACACGGCCATGGCGGCCAGCAGGGCGGTGATGTGCTTCTTCTTGTTCTTATATTTCATGTGTTGAGTTGGTTGATTGCGTAAATCGCGCGCCCACCCCAAAAGTCGCGTCCTGCAAGCGCGATGGAACATAGGTTTAAATAGGCTTATGCGCGCCGCCTCAGCACCGGCACCTTTGCGTCACCCAGCTTCTTGCGAATCGCCGCCACCTGAACGCGCACCGTCGAATGCGCCACACCCAGCGTCGCCGCGATTTCCTTGTAAGAGAGCTTTTCGAGCAGAAGCCGATAGACCTGCCTCTGCTGCGGCGTCAGGCCGTCCTCGGGGCGGGGTCTGGCCGCCTCCGCCGTCCAGAGCGCGCGACAGAGGGCTAGGATCACGGCCTGATCCCTGAGCTTTTCCTGCCCCGGACGACAGGCCACGTGCAGGCGAACCGGTCCCGCGGGCGGGCGGGTAAAATTGGAATCCAAAAGATATGCCGCCATGCTTAGTCCGACGCTTGCTATCTTTTCTCCGACAAGATCCTCGCGCGCAGCCCCCGCCCCCATCTCGTCCGCTCCAAGCGGCAAACTCTCGCGCGAAAGTGCCGAACCAGCGCCTTGCAGCACAAAACACGCTCCGCCCCGCGCCTCCAACCACGCGGGATAATCCAAGTCCGCAAACAGACGCCTGAACGCCTCAGGCACCTCCCAGCACCAGGATTCCGCATCGTCCTCTTCTCGCACACGGCCCGGCTCCGCATGTTCACCCACCGGAAGCACGTCATTTTCCCTATAAGTCCCTACGGGAGATATTTTAATATCACCAATTACCAGACCTTCAGCTGCCGGCCCCGTTCGCATGCTAACGCACCATTTGCATGTTTTGCATGTCTTAACCACGAGTGTAATCAAAACAGTCAATTACAATGTTTTCATTGCATGCGCAGAAAAGACCCTCAACCCCGTGTCCAAGCTCAGCGATCAAGTCAGCGTGCGCATCTCCCCCGAATGGCGCGACACCCTCCGCGCCATCGAGGACAAGCACCGCATCCCGCCGCCCGAGTTCATCCGCGGCTTGGTCGAGGCCGGTCTGCGCTTCTACGAGGAAAACGGCTGGTTCGCCTTCCCCGTCTCCGTCCAGCCGGTGCGTGACTACGTGCAGGCCGTGGCGGAAACCCAGAGCCGCTACGACGCCGCTCCCCCGCCCTCTCCGGCCAAGTCGCCCGCCAAGAGCTGACTCACGGCGATCCGCCCCCATCCGTTGACGCTCCCGCCTCGCGCCCTACCGTGCGCGGCCCATGCGTCTCGGCGATCTCGAAGGCCTGCAAACGCTCATGCTGCCGGACGCGTGGCAGCGCGACGCGGTGCACGCCCTTCAAGCCGGTCGCGACGTGGTCGTGGACGCCCCCACCGGCGCGGGCAAAACGCACGTCTTCGAACGCTTCGTCGAACAGGGCAACTTCGCCCGCCGCGCCGTTTTCACGGTGCCCACCCGCGCGCTCGCCAACGACAAATTCGCCGAATGGCGCGCCCGCGGATGGCGCGTCGGCATCACCACCGGCGACCTTTCCGTCGCGCCGCACGCGCCGGTCGTCGTCGCCACCCTCGAGGCCGCCCAAGGCGCCCTCCTTCGTCGCCCGACCCCGGCCCCCGCCCTCGACCATGCGGGCCCCGAGGGGAGCGCCACGGCGCCCGCCCCCGGCGGAGGCGATGTCGGTTCGCCGCCCGATCTTCTGGTGGTCGACGAATACCAGTGGTTGGGCGACCCCGCGCGCGGCAACCATTACGAGGGTGTCCTCGCCACCCTGCCCGCCTCCGTCCAGCTGTTGTTGCTCTCCGGCTCGGTCGCGAATCCCGAGGACGTCGCGGCCTGGCTCACGCGGCTCGGCCGCCGTGTCGAGATCGTGCGCACCGCCACCCGTCCGGTGCCGCTCGAGGAAGTGGAGATCGACGATCTCGTTCAGGGCCTGCCGCGCGAAATCGAGGGTTTCTGGTCTCGCCGCGTCGCCGGCGCGCTTCGCGAAGGGCTCGCGCCCGTGCTCGTGTTCGCCCCGCATCGCGCCGACGCCGAGCGCCTCGCCCGCCAGTTCGCGCGCGAACTCCCGCTGGCCGATCCGCTCACGCTCACGCCCGAACAGGAGTCGATGGCCGGGCCCGCGCTCGCCAGACTGCTGCAGCGCCGGATCGCCTATCATCACAGCGGCCTGAGCTACGCGCAACGCGCCGGCCTCGTCGAACCGCTCGCCAAGGCCGGACAACTCCGCGCCGTCGTCGCCACGCTCGGACTCGCGGCCGGCATCAATTTTCCCTACGCTCCGTCATGCTCACCGCCGCGGGCTACCGCGTCGGCGCGATCGAGCGCGACATCGCCCCGCACGAACTGCTCCAAATGATCGGCCGCGCCGGACGCCGGGGGCTCGACGACACCGGCTACATGCTCGTTTCCGGCCGCACCCCGCGGCTCCGCCGCGCCGCGCCGCTTCGCCTGAAGCGCGCGGCCCCGCTCCCCTGGGCGGCGCTCCTTCGCCGGCTCCGCCCGGGCGACTCCGCCCTCGATCTCGCCCGCGACGCCGCCACGCGGCTGTTCACCGAGGCGCCCCTGCGCCTCGGCGCCGAAATCACCGCGACGATCCCCCCCGCCGCCCTGCCCTGCGGCCAGCTCACCGACACGGGCCGGGCCCGTCTCGTTCGCCGCAAACGCAATCCCTTCCCCGGTTGCCGGACCTGCGAGCTTCGGGCCGAATGCCTCGCTCTTTCGCCCGAGCCCACCCCGCTCTGGCAATGGCAGCGCGTCGGCGTTCTCGACAAGCGCCTGCGCCTCACCGCCCGCGGCGCCGTCGTCGCCGTGTTTCTCGGGCCCGAGGGGCTCGCGCTCGCCGCCGGGCTCGAGGACCGGCGCTACCCCGTCGACCACCTGCTCTTCGACTGCGCCAACCTCTTCGCCGGCGATCGCTTCTCCGGCACCAATCCCCGACGCCTCGGCCGTCTGGCGACCGCCTGCGAGAAAACCTACCGCCGCCTCGACATCGACGGCTATCTCGAGGAGGGGGTGCCGCCGGGCTACGGCTACGGCGCGAGCGACATCGTGCAGGCCGTCGTCGAGCGCGGCGCGTCGCGCGGCGCCCTCGCCCAATCGCTCGCCTCGGACATGGCCCTGGCGGGCCGGGGCGACATCGATCGGCTCCTCACCGAGTGGCGCAGTTTTCTGCGCAACCTCGCCGCCGCGGAACCGCTGGCGGAAGTCTTGCCCTTCGCGACCACGCCGCTGCGCGGCCGCTGGGACGAGGCCCGCGCCCTTGCCGTCCGCCTCCTCGGCGATCCGCGCGCGGGCGAGTTGCCCGAACTCCCGCCGCTCACGCCCGAACAGCGCCGTCCCGTGCAACATCGGCTGGGACGCGCCTCGACGGCTTTCCGTCACGGCGGTCCCGCGAGATAGCGGGGAAATTGTCTGATCCCGGGGCTGTAAGCCGGATTATGTTCCCCGGCGTCTCGCGACGCCGGTTCGACGGTCATTTCTCTCCACGCCCGTCTCGCGACGAACGGGTTCCTCGATGCCGCGCGTGCGGTCGCCCGACGCGCGCGACTCTCGGAATGCGGCATACCCGCGACCATGGGACGGGCAGCCCGGTCGCCTATTTTGCCTTGCACCGGACGGGGTTTTCCGTGCCGCCGACCTCGCGATCGACGCGGTGGGCTCTTACCCCACCTTTTCACCCTTACCCGCGGGTTTCCCCGAAGGCGGTATGTTCTCTGTGGCACTTTCCGTCGACGCGCCTTGAAACGCGCCGCCTGGACTTGGCGCTTGCGCGCCTCGGCCAGCGTCCTGCCCTGCGGTGTCCGGACTTTCCTCTCCGACCGACTCCTTGCCTGGCACGCCGTTTCCGTCGCGCCGTGGGATGCGAAAGAACATCGGAGCGACCGTCCGCCCCGGGATCAGACGGTCCCTTCTAGGTTCTCGCCGCCGTCGCACAACCGCCAAGTTGACGCCGCGCGTCCGCCGGTTCGTCGCGCCCCGCGGCGAGGATCAGTTGGAATCCCAATACAAGATCCGTCCGCACTGGTCGCAGGTTCCCAGCTTCGCGGGATCGGCGCTGCGCGAGCCCGACTCGGCTTCGCTGGAAACCTTCAGGTGGCAGCCCCCGCATTTGCCGGCGCGCAACGGCGCCACGACCGGCCAATGTCGCGCGGCCACTCGGTCGTAGATCCGCAGGGCCGGCTCCGGCACGCCCGTGCGGGCGGCCGCGATCGCCTCCTTCGCCTGCCCCAGTTCCGCGGCCAGGTTCTTTTCCCTCTCCGCGAGGGTGGCGATCCGGGCCTCATGTTGGGCGATGTTTTCCTTCAACGTCGCCTCGGCCGCCTCGAAACGCTTCTTCGCCTCGTCGATCTGATACATGACCTCGAGTTCCTGCTCCTCGAGCCCGCCCACCAGGCCCACCATCGTGTCGATCTCCTTCCCGAGCGCCTGATACTCGTCGTTCTTTTTAACCGAGAGCTGCTGCGTGCGGTATTTGGCGAGCTTGGCCTCGGCCGAACCGATCTCGGTCTCGAGCAGTTTCCGCTTCGCCTCGAGCTCCCGCAGCTCGTTGCGAGCGTTGTCGATCGCCGCCTTCTCGGCCGCGATCGCCCGCTCCACCCGGCCCCGGTCGCCGGGCACCGCCGCGAGCTGCTGCTCGAGTTGGCGACGACGGGCGTCGCGATCCTGCACCACGAGCAACTGGGTCAAAACGGCGTGCGGCATGCGCACCTGCATGGTCGCGCAACGGCGACGTTTCAACGTCGGAGTGGGAGCCGCCCCCCGGCATCGCCTTCGGCCCCGCTTCCGCAAATCGCCCGAAGCGAGCGCGTGCCCAAGGCGCGTCGTTCGAGGCGTGGCCTCCCTTCAGATGTAATACATTTCGCCGTCCGACCGGGCGACGAGCTTTTCGAGGGTGATCTCGCGGCACTTCGACTCCAGCACCCCGCGCACCTCGCGCCAGGCCTGCGCCACACGCTTGCCCGACTGGCCCTCGATCGCCGCCCCCAGTTCGAGCACGTCGCCCTCGATCAGCGCCACGATGTCATACAGCGAAATGTCCGAGGCCGGCCGCGCCAACGCATAGCCGCCCTGCTTGCCGCGCCGGCTCGTCACGAGCCCCCCGTTGCGCAATTCGCCCAGTATTTGAACCAGATAGGTCGCCGGCACCGCCTCCACCTTTGCCAGCTCTTCGATGTGCGCGAGCTCCTCCCGCCCGTGCAGGCGGGCGAGCTGCGCGAGGACACGACACGCGTAATCAACTTTTACGGAAAGCTTCACGGAATTGGCTGGGGTCTCGCGGACCGTGGCGGGCGGTCCGGCGCGCCGCAAGCACAGGCGTTTCCGACAGGCCAATATCGACGCAGAAAACGGCAAAAAACCCTTGGCCCGCCCCCCCTTTTCCGATGCCGTTTCCCTTTCGTTTTAACCCTCGAACAACCCGTCCGTTTTCCCCTCAATGCCCGACGACCAAGACCCGCCGCCGCCATCCGTTCCGCACGAGTTCAATCCCCTGCCCGACGCGTCCAGCGCCGCCGACTACGACTCGTCCAAGCTCGGCAAACTCGAGGGCCTCGAGGCCGTCCGCAAGAAGCCCGGCATGTATATCGGCGGCACCGACGAGCGCGCCCTCCACCACTGCGTCTCCGAGGTCCTCGACAACTCCGTCGACGAACACCTCGCCGGCCACTGCAAACGCATCGACGTCGCCATCCACGTCGACGGCTCCATCTCCATCCGCGACGACGGCCGCGGCATTCCCGTCGACATCCATCCGCAATACGGCATCCCCGGCGTCGAGATGGTGCTCACCACCCTCCACTCCGGCGGCAAGTATGGACAAGGTGGATACAAGTTCTCCGGCGGCACCCACGGCGTCGGCGCCAAGTGCGTCAACGCCGTCTCCGAGTGGTTCGAGGTCGAGGTCTCCAAGAACGGCCTCGTCCACCACATGAAGTTCGAGCGCGGCAAGACCGTCAAAAAACTCGAGGTCATCGGCAAGGCCTCCGGCACCGGCACCCTCGTCACCTTCAAGCCCGACCCCGAGATTTTCACGCAGACCACCGTCTTCGTCGCCGCCACCATCGCGAAACGCCTTCGCGAGCTCGCCTTCCTCAACTCCGGACTCGAGATCCACTTCGTCGACGAACGTCCCGCCAACCCCGTCCCCGAGACCTTCTTCTACAAGGACGGCGTCGTCGAGTTCGTCCGCCAGCTCAACCAGGGCAAGGAGGTCCTCCACCCGAACCCGTTCCGTATCCACAAAGAGATGACGACCACCCTCGATGACAAACCCATCGAGATCCACGTCGAGGTCGTCCTCCAATACAACGACTCCTACAACGACCAGGTCCTCTGCTACACCAACACCATCCACAACCCGGACGGCGGCACCCACCTCTCCGGATTCCGTAGCGCCCTCACCCGCAGCATCAACGCCTTCGCCAAGGCCAACAATCTCCTCAAGGACAAGGATCCCCAGATCACCGGCGACGACGTCCGCGAAGGCCTCGCCGCCGTCATCTCCATCAAACACTCCGACCCGAAGTTCGAGTCCCAGACCAAGGTCAAGCTCCTCTCCCCCGAGGTCGAGGGCATCGTCGGCTCCCTCTCCTACGAGGGCCTCACCCAGTATTTCGAAACCAATCCCCAGATCGGCAAACGCATCGTCGAAAAGGCCCTCAACGCCGCCCGCGCCCGCGAGGCCGCCCGCAAGGCCCGCGAGACGATCCGCAAGGGCGCCCTCTCCGGCGGCGGCCTCCCCGGCAAGCTCGCCGACTGCTCCGAGCGCGACCCCAAGGTTTGCGAACTCTACCTCGTCGAGGGCGACTCAGCCGGCGGTTCCGCCAAACAGGGCCGCGACCGCCGCTACCAGGCCATCCTCCCCCTCCGCGGCAAGGTCATCAACGTCGAGAAGGCCCGCCTCGACAAGGTCCTCTCCAACGAGGAAATCCGCACCCTCATCACCGCCTTCGGCACCGGCATCGGCGAGGGCGGCGACGCGATCGGCGGCTTCAACCCCGACAAGGCGCGCTACCACAAGATCATCATCATGACGGACGCCGACGTCGACGGATCCCACATCCGCACGTTGCTCCTCACCTTCCTCTATCGCCAGATGCGCGGTCTCATCGAGCGCGGCTACGTCTACATCGCCCAGCCGCCGCTCTATAAGATCAAGCGCAAGAAGCGCGAACAATACGTCGACAACGACGACCAGCTCAACCGCATCCTCCTCGAACTCGGCGCCGAGGATGTCGTCCTCACCCGTATCCGCGACAACCATACCTACTCCGCCGAACAGCTCGAGCAGATCGTCGAAAACCTCGCTCTCCTCGAAAAACTCGGCGCCGGAGTCACCCGCTACGGCGCCAGCCTCCCCGCCTACCTCGACGCCCATCATCCGGAAACCCGCGCCCTCCCGCGCTACATCGCCCGCATCCGCGAGGGCAACAAGGAGAACCACGTGTTCCTCGCCGACGAACAGGCCCGCGCCTCGTTCCTCGAACAGGAAGGCCTCGCCGCCGACGGCTCCGTCGCCCCGGTCGCCGAGGGCGCCGAACCCGCCCCCGCGCCCAAGCCCATCGCCAACGGTCCGCAGGCGCACCGCCGCGTCACCCTTCACGAGATCTTCGAGAGCACCGAGATGACCAAGTGCCTCGTCGCCCTCGCCAAGCTCGGCCTCGACGGACACCGCTTCCACACCACCGAGGAGCCCCGCTTCCTCATCGTCGAGAACCAGGGCCTCAAGAACGAGAGCCGCACCGAGCTCCACAGCCCGCTCGACATCGTCGCGCACATCCGCGCCAACGGCCGCAAGGGCCTCGGCATCCAGCGCTACAAGGGTCTCGGTGAAATGAACCCCAAGCAGCTATACGAGACCACGATGGATCCCGAGAAGCGCCGTCTCCTCAAGGTCGACATCGCCGACGCCGCCAAAGCCGACGCCCTCTTCACCCTGCTCATGGGCGACGAGGTCCCGCCTCGCCGTCAGTTCATCGAGGACAACGCCCTCAACGTCCAGTTCCTCGACGCCTAAAGCCCGCCCCTCACCGCCCGTTAGACACAGCATCCGGTCCGGCCTTTCCGGCACGCCACCATGTCCTTTACCGCCAACGAAAAACTCACCACCGCCAACATCACCGACATCATGCAGTCGGCCTACATCGAGTATTCGATGTCGGTGATCGTGTCGCGCGCCCTCCCCGACGCCCGCGACGGCCTCAAGCCCGTCCAACGCCGCATCCTCTACGCGATGCTCCGCGAAGGTCTCCTCCACAACCGCGCCTTCGACAAGTGCGCCGGCGTCGTCGGCGAAGTTCTCAAGAACTACCACCCCCACGGCGACTCCTCCGTCTACGACACCCTCGTCCGCCTCGCCCAGACCTGGGTCATGCGCTATCCGCTCATCGACCCGCAGGGCAACTTCGGCTCCGTCGACGGCGACCCGCCCGCCGCCTACCGTTACACCGAGTGTCGCCTCCGCGAGATCTCCGAGGAGCTCCTCGCCGACATCGAGGAGGACACCGTCGACTTCGCCCCCAACTACAAGGAGTCGACCACCGAGCCCACCGTCCTGCCCGCCGCGCTGCCGAACCTCCTGCTCAACGGCTCCACCGGCATCGCCGTCGGCATGGCGACCAACATCCCGCCGCACAACCTCCACGAACTCGTCGCCGCCATCGTGAAGGTGATCGACGAGCCCGTCACCACCACGCTCGACGACCTCTGCGGCCTCATCCAGGGCCCCGACTTCCCCACCGGCGGCACCATCTTCGGCCGCGAAGGCATCCTCTCCTACCTCAAGACCGGCAAGGGCATCGTCCGCATGCGCGGCAAGGCCATGACCGAAGAGATGTCCGGCGGCGGCGAGCAGATCGTCATCACGGAGATTCCCTACAACGTTAACCGCGCCAACCTCGTCATCCGCATCGCCGAGCTCGTTCGCGAAAAGGAGATCGAGGGCATCCGCGACGTGCGCGACGAGTCCGACGAGCAGACCCGCATCGTCATCGAGCTCAAGCGCGGCGAACAGGCCTCGCCCATCCTCAACCAGCTCTATCAGAAGACCGCCCTCGAATCGTCCTTCGGCGTCACGCTCCTCGCCCTCGACAAGCGCCGCCCGAAGCAGATGAACATCCGCGAGCTGATCGATTGCTACATCGACCACCGCCGCGAGGTCGTCACCCGCCGCACCAAGTTCCGCCTCAAGCAGGCCGAGGACCGCGCCCACATCCTCGAGGGCTACATCATCGCCCTCGATAACCTCGACGACTTCGTCAAAATCATCCGCGCCTCCCAGAACCGCGAGGAGGCCAAGCAGCGCCTGCTCGCGAAGTATCCCCTCTCCGAGCGCCAGACCGACGCCATCCTCGAGCTTCGCCTCTACCAGCTCACCGGCTTGGAACGCGGTAAAATCGAGGCCGAATATCTCGAGCTCCAGAACCTCATCGCCGACCTCAAGGAGATCCTCGAGCACGACTGGCGCCTCCGCGAGGTCATCAAGACCGAGCTCCTCGCGCTGAAGGACAAATACGGCGACCAGCGCAAGACCCAGATCGCCGCCGCCGCCGGCGAATTCCGCATGGAAGACGTCATCCCCAACGAGGGCTGCGTCATCACCATCTCCCACCTCGGCTTCATCAAGCGCACGCCCGTCGACGAATACCGTTCGCAGCGTCGCGGCGGCAAGGGCGTCATCGGCGCCGAGACCTACGAGGATGACTTCGTCGAGCACCTCTTCACCGCCTCCACGCACGACTACATCCTCTTCGTCACCAGCCACGGCCAGTGCCTCGCGAAGAAAGTCTACGACATCCCCGAAGGAGCCCGCACCGCGAAGGGCAAGTCGGTCAAATCCTTCCTCGCGCTCGACGAGGGCGAGAAGATTGCCGCGATGATCTGCTTCAGCGACTTCGCCGACGACCGCTACCTCGTCATGGCCACCAAGCGGGGCGTCATCAAGAAGACCGCCCTCGCCGACTACACCAACGCCACCCGCGAGTCCGGCCTCATCGGCATCAACCTCGCCGAAGGCGACACCGTCATCGGCTGCGTGCTCACCACCGGCGAAAACGAGCTCATCCTCGTCTCCCACCAGGGCCTCGCCGTCCGCTTCCGCGAAAAGGATCCCGAAACCGGCGAGGTGCTCTTCCGCGCCACCGGCCGCGCCACCGCCGGCGTCACCGGCATGCGTTTCAAGCTCAAGAGCGACTACCTCGACGTCATCGAGGTCGTGGACCACGACTCGAAGTTCCTCGTCGCCAGCGAGGCGGGCCTCGGCGTCCGCACCCGCTTCGAGGACTACCGCCTCACCGCCCGCGGCGCGAGCGGCGTCTGGGCGATCGATCTGCCGGAGGACGGCTCCGTCAACCTCGCCGGCGCCCTCAGCGTGAAGGACGACGACGAGATCATGCTCCTCACCGCCAAGGGCCAAAGCATCCGCACCCGCGTCGCCGACATCCGCGAGGTCGGCCGCGGCTCCAAGGGCGTCAAACTCCTCACCCTCGCCGAGGGCGACAAACTCCTCAGCATCGCCAAGGTCGTCGAGACCGAGGAACAGCAGGCGGCCGCCGACGCCGCCGCCCCCGACGCCTGATCGTCGTCGCCCCGCGGCCCCCGGTCGATCCCGGCGGGCCGCGACGGCGTCATTGTATCCAGCTCAGCCCTACGCGCAGCCACAGCGGCACGGCGAAAAGCCCCGCCGCCGTCGTTCCGAGCACGATCTGCACCGCGACCAGCGGCTGGCCCCCGTGGTGCTTGGCGATCACGATCGGTAGGATTCCCGCCGGCATCGCCGCCTGCACGATCAACACCCCCTTGAGCTCCGGAGGCAGCGGCAACATCGCCGCCAGTCCCAGCATGCCGAGCGGGATCAGGCCAAGGCGCAAGGCGCAGGCCATCGGCGTGATCTTCCGATCGACGAGCGTCCGCGGCGCCGCGAAATACTCCACCAGGGTTCCGCCGATCACGAGCAGCCCGAGCGGCACCGCGCAGGCCGCCACCATCTTGATCGCCTGACGCAGGATGCCCGGCAACCAGGCGTCCGCGCCGGCGAGATTCATCACGATCGCCAACACGAGCGCGTAAACCGGAGGATTGAGAATTCTTCTCCAACCGCCGCCGCGCAACGACACCCCGGCGAGCATGAGGATGCCCACCGTCCAGATCGCCGCCTCGCAACCGACGTTGAAAACAAACAGCACCCCCAGCGCCCCGCGACCGAACAACTCCTCGACCAGCGGGATCGCCATGTAGCCGTAGTTGAAAATCCCCACACTGAAGGCGAAGGTGCGCAACCCGCTCCCGATCGCGAAACCCGCGCGTTTCGCGATCACGTAGGCGATCAGAATACCGCCCGCCATCGTCACGAAACCGAGCAGCGGCGCCACGAACAGGTTTCCCGGCTCCCTCAGCGCCTCGTTGCCCAAGGCGTTGTCGAAAATGAGGCAGGGATAGAGAAAGTTTACGACGAGCTTGAGCAGACTCTCGTCCGCCTCGGGCTTCAGCCACCCGACACGACGCGCTCCCGCCCCCGCCGCGATCACGGCGAAGACCGGCATCACCAAGGTGAGCAAGGTCCAGTAGCCCGGAAGTTCTCCCGACATAGGGGCTCATTCACAGCCGACGCACCGGGATTGGACAAGCCCGCGCCCTCGCCTACGTTTTTCACCACGCCATGCCCACCGTCACCCGACTCCTCCACACCCGCTATCGTGTCAACGACCTCGCCGCCTCGGTGAAGTTCTACACCGAATGCCTCGGCCTCACCGTCTCGCGCCAGCACACCTCGCCGCGCGGCGCCCAGCTCGTCTTCCTCGCCACGCCGAACAGCGCCGAGGAAATCGAGCTCTGCCAGATGCCCGAGGGCGCGGCCGAGCCGGTGAAGGTGCAACCCGACCTCACCCACCTCGCCTTCGAGGTGGAGGATCTGGAAAAATTCGCCGTCGAGGCCGCCGCGAAAGGCTACAAGCTCAGCGACGGCCCCACGAAAACGAGCTCGGGGTCGATCATCGCCTTCATCGACGCCCCCGAGGGCTATGAGGTGGAATTGATTCAGCGAGCGAAGTAGGACGCGCTCGTTGTCGAACCGCTGTGCAGACCGCGGTCTCCGCAAGGGGCCGCGGTTTCTTGCGTTGGCCTCAAATCATCGCGGCCGAACAGTCCAAATGAATGGCCGCCAAAAGTCGCAAAAGGTCACCGCGCACATGAAGCGTCACCGTCACCCGTGGGCGCGGGGAAACGCTTCCGTCGGCAGAGGCGAATCTTGCGCATCTTTGCCGGCCATCACATCGAGCAGAGCCGAAGCGAGCGCGTCTTGTTTTCCACAAAACGCGCCATCCACGGCCGAAAATCCGAACGCAAAAAAACCGCCCCGAAAACCGAGGCGGTCTCGAAAAGTTGGATACGCGATTTTCGCGGTCCGGTTCTCGCGGCGACTTAGCGCTTGGAGAACTGGAAGCGCTTGCGGGCGCCGGGCTGACCGGGCTTCTTGCGCTCCTTCTCGCGCGGATCGCGCTTGAGGTGCCCGGCCTTCTTGAGGGCGGGGCGAAGCTCGGGATTCATGCGCTGGAGAGCGCGGGCGATGCCGTGCGCGACCGCGCCGGCCTGACCGGCGACGCCGCCGCCGGCGACGTTGGCGATCACGTCGACCTTGTCACGAAGCTCGACCGTGAGGAGGGGGCGGATGGCGGCCTTGGAAAAATTCTCGTGGGAGAAATAGCTCTCGAAGTCGCGGCCGTTGGCGATGAGCTTGCCGGAGCCTTCGGTGATGCGCACGCGGGCGGTGGCGGACTTGCGACGGCCGGTGCCGAGGAAAACGGTGGTTTCAGCGGTCATGGGATAAGGTGCTTAGCGAACGGAGATCTTGACCGGGTTCTGCGCCTCGTGGGTGTGGTTCGGGCCGGCGAACACGCGGAGCTTGGTGAGCATCTTGCGGGCGATCCGGTTCTTCGGCAGCATGCCCTTGACGGCGTGCTCGATGATGAACTCGGGATTGCGCACACGCTGCTCCTGGAGCGAACGGTAGCTCTCGCCTCCAACGAAGCCCGAGAAGAACATATACTCGTTCTGCTCCTCCTTCTTGCCGGTGACGACCACCTTCTCGGCGTTGATGATCACGACATAGTCGCCCGTGTCGACGGACGGGGTATAGGAAGCTTTGTGACGGCCGCGGATAATGTTGGCGGCCTTCACGGCGAGACGGCCGAGAACCTCGCCCTCGGCATCGATGAGATACCACTTGGGCTGAACGGTCTCCTTCTTGGCGAGGAACGTTTTCATGAGAAAAGAGGTGGAAGGCATATCCCCTTAACGGGGCTGTCAACCGCTGATTTGGCGTGGGAAGGAAAAACCCGTCCCCGCATGCGCGGGAACGGGTCTTGAAGAAGTAAGCGATTCTCTCGAACTAAGCTCGCGAAGCGAGATTAGAAGCCGATGGAGATACCGACCTTGCCGACGAGGCCGTCTTCATCGTTGTCGATGAGGCGGTCGCCGTCGTTGACGATGTAGTCAACGCCCGCGGTGAGGGTGGCGGTGTCGCTCAGCTTGTAGGGAACGGCGGCGCCGACAACGAAGTAGGTGCGGTCGTCGCCAGGAGCGCCGACGTGGCCAACCTTGCCGGAGAGGTCCAGCGAGGCGTTGATGGCGTCGATCGGAAGGCTGTAGCCGACGGAGCCTTCGATGGTGTAGGTCTCGTTGTCGAAGTCGTAGTAGTAGTAGACGCTCGGGGTGAGGAGAACGTTGGCGGAAACGCCGACGTAGACCTCGGTGGAGTCGTCCTGGCTGCCACCGCTGTAGGTGTAGCGGGTGACACCGAAATCAACGCTGAAGGTGTCGTTGATCTTCAGGCCGTAGCCGGCATAGAGATCGGTTTCGGTGTCGCCATCGTTGTGGCTGAGCTCGCTGGAGTGCCAGGCGCCGGCGTAGAAGTCACCATAGGTGGCCTCGACGGAGGGCTGGATGGAGGCGTCGGCGAGCTTCTCGCCACGGAACACGTAGTCGGAAACGTAGGTAACGTCGACGGTGACGGAGAGGTCGGACTTGGCGGCCTCGTCCTGAGCCTGAGCGGAAACGCCGGCGGCGACGGCGGCGATAGCAAGAGCGGTCTTCTTGATCATGGTTGGTTTGGTTGGTTTGGTTGGTTGTCGTTGGTAAGACGACGGCTCGCAGGAGAACGTCCGACTTGTAAAAGGCAAGTCTCGTTTCACCGGCGCTTCCGATGGCAACCGCCGCCCCCTTCACATTTTCCGTCACCACAAGTCATGCCCAAGCCCGCCTTCCTGCACTTTTTTAGCGCCATAAACGGGTTCACCGCCGTCGCCTTGGGCGCGCTCGGCGCCCATGCCCTCAAGGAAAAGCTCACCGCAAGCGGCAACCTCGACTCCTGGCAAACTGCCAGCAGCTATCAACTTGCCCATGCCGTCGCCGGCTTGGCCGTGCTCGCTTGGGCCGCCGCCCAGACCGGACGCCGTTCGGCAATGCAACGGATCGCCATGTGTTGGCTGCTGGGCTCGCTCCTGTTCTCCGGCTCCATCTACGCGTTGTCGTTGGGTGCTCCGCGTTTTCTCGGCCCGGTAACACCACTGGGTGGCATCGCCTTCCTCGTCGGCTGGGTTTTGCTGACCGTCGAAGCCTTTCGTCGCCCCGCCTCCACGTGAATCTTCCCGCTGAACTCCAGCCCGTTCTCGCCGCGCTCCAAAATGTCGGCCGTCCGCGTATCGTCGGCGGCGCCGTGCGCGACTGGCTCCTTGGCCTGCCCGCCAAGGATTTGGACATCGAGGTCGGCGGCGCCTCCTTCGGCGACCTCCACCGCGTGCTCGCGCCGCTGGGCGCCACCGATGTCGTCGGCCGGAGTTTCGGGGTCATCAAGTTGCGCCTACCTTCCGGCACCGAATACGACATCTCGCTCCCCCGCCGCGAATCGAAGACCGGCGCCGGCCACCGCGGCTTCAAGGTCGAGCCCGCCCCCACGCTCAGCGACGCCGAGGCCGCCGCGCGCCGCGATTTCACGATCAACGCCATCGCCTGGGACCCCGTCGCCCAAACCCTGATCGATCCACACAACGGCGGAACCGACCTCCGCGCCCGGCGCCTGCGCCACACCAGCCCCGCCTTCGTCGAAGATCCGCTCCGCGTCCTGCGCGCCATGCAGTTGGCCGCCCGCTTCGACCTCTCCCTCGCCCCCGAGACCGCCGCGCTCTGCCGCTCCATCGCGCCAACCTTCGCCGAGCTTCCGGTCGAACGCGTCTGGCATGAATGGGAAAAATGGGCCGAGAAATCCGCCGCGCCCTCCCGCGGTCTGCGCGTCCTCGCCGAAACCGGCTGGCTCGCCCATTTCCCGGAAATCGCCGACCTCGCCGGCTGCCCCCAAGACCCCGAATGGCATCCCGAGGGCGACGTGTTCACCCACACCGGGCATTGCTGCGACGCCCTCGTCCGCGACCCGGACTGGCTCGACGCCCCGCCCCGCCGCCGCCGGCTGCTCCTCTTCGCCGTGCTCCTCCACGACATCGGTAAGCCCGCCACAACCCGTCGCGAGGAAAAGCACGGCCGCCTGCGCTGGATCAGCCCCGGACACGAGGCCGCCGGCGTCCCTCACGCCGAAGCCTTTCTCCGCCGCATCGGCGCCCCCCACGACCACGCGCCCGCCATCACGCCGCTCGTCGCCAACCACATGGTCCACCACCACGGCGGTCCCGACGGACTCGGCGCCAATGCCATCCGCCGCCTCGCCCGCCGGCTCCACCCCGCCACGCTCGCCGACCTCGCCGCCGTCATGCGCGCCGACGCCCGCGGACGTCCTCCGCTCACCGGCGACGACAGCCTCCCTCTGATCGAGCGCCTCCTCGTCCGCGCCAACGAACTCGAGCTCACCGACGCCGCGCCGCGTCCGATCCTCCTCGGACGCCACCTCATCGCCGCCGGCCTCCGGCCCGGCCCCGGCTTCAAACGCATCATCGACTCCGCCTTCGAAGCCCAACTCGACGGCGCCTTCGCCGACGAATCGAACGCGCTCATCTGGTTGAGAAATAATTTGCCGGGCGGACCGAGGCCGCAGGCGTGACACCCGCACGGCACCGCCTTTCCTGATCGTTTCCGTCCAGCCCGTGTGTCGCGCTCCGCTCGACAAGCCCCGCTCGCGGCGCTCATTCCCCCCAACGTCCCTTTTCAACCATGCCCACCCAACTCGATCAGCTCAAAGCACTGACCACCGTGGTCGCCGACACCGGCGACTTCCAAAGCATGAAGGCCTTCGCGCCCCGCGACGCGACGACCAACCCTTCGCTCATCCTCAAGGCCGCCGCCATGCCCGAATACGCGGCGCTCCTCGACAAGGCCATCGCCGACGCCGGCGCCTCCGCCACCACCGCGCAGGTGATCGACCGCCTCCTCGTCGTCTTCGGCCTCGAAATCCTCAAGATCGTCCCCGGCCGCGTCTCCTCCGAGGTCGACGCCCGCCTCTCCTTCGACACCGAAGGCACCATCGCCAAGGCCCGCGAGATCATCTCGCTCTACGAAAAGGCCGGCGTCTCCAAGGACCGCGTCCTCATCAAGATCGCCTCCACCTGGGAAGGCATCAAGGCCGCCGAGGTCCTCGAGAAGGAAGGTATCCGCTGCAACCTTACGCTCCTCTTCTCCTTCGCCCAGGCCGTCGCCTGCGCCGAGGCCGGCGTGCAGCTCATCTCTCCCTTCGTCGGACGCATCCTCGACTGGCACAAGGCCAAGAACCCGACCGCCGATTTCTCCGGCGACAAGGACCCCGGCGTCCGCTCCGTCACCCAGATCTACGCCTACTACAAGAAATTCGGCTACAAGACCGAGGTCATGGGCGCCTCCTTCCGCAACACCGGCGAGATCCTCGAACTCGCCGGCTGCGATCTCCTCACCATCGCGCCCGCCCTCCTCGCCGAGCTCGCCAAGAGCGACGCGCCCGTGGTCAAGAAACTCGACGCCGCCGCGGCCCAAAAGGCCGACCTGCAGAAGGTCAGCTTCGACGAAAAGTCCTTCCGCTTCGCGATAAACGAGGACGCGATGGCCACCGAAAAGACCGCCGAAGGCATCCGCCTCTTCAGCGCCGACATCGTCAAACTCGAGCAGCTCATTACCCAAAAGCGCGGCTGAGTTTTGTTTCTCAATTGTAGGCCCGATCGCTGATCGGGCGCCAGACCAACGGTCTGGCCTGCACAGCCCGGCCCGCCCCACGCGCGCGCCGGGCTTTTTCATTCCGCGACTCGACATTGGTCGTCGGACCCTGGTCATTGGTCGTTTCCCTCCGCGACATCCATGCTCCGCGCCTTCCAGTGGGACCTCGCCCGACAGGTCGAGCGTCTTGATCATCTCCTCGCACTCCTCCCGCGCTACGCGGACTGGGGTTACGAGCGGCTGTATCTGCATCTCGAGGACGCGGTCGATTATCCCTCGCTCCCCGGCGTAGCGCGCGCCGACGCCTACGCTTGGCGCGATCTCGAAAAGCTCGTCCGCGCGGCGGACGCGCGCGGCATCCGCGTCGTCCCCATCGCCAACCTCCTCGGCCACACCCAATACCTCATCAAGACCGAGGCCTGGCGCGACCTGAACGAGCTGCGTGATCCTGTCACCGGCGCCGCGCTGCTCATCGGCCAAATCTGTCCGCTGCATCCGCGCACGCCCGAGCTCGCCGAAAAGCTCATCGGCGACCTCGCCCCGCTCTGCACCGCCGGCGAAATCCACGTCGGCCTCGACGAGAGTTTTCACCTCGGCAAGCACCCGCTCTCCCGCGCCGAGATCTCCGAGGTCGGGCTCGCCGGTCACTTCGCGCGCCACGTCGCGCGCCTGCACGGCATCGTCGCCGCCCGCGGCCTGCGCCTCGGCTTCTGGGCCGACATGCTCGCGCTCCTGCCGGAAGCGATTCCACTCCTTCCGCCACACACCACTCTCTCCGCCTACGACTGGTATTACCATCCCTTCGCGCAGCGGCCGCGGATGGAGTTGTATAATTTTTCCGAATACGAGCTCGCGCCCGCGCTCCGCGCCGCGGGCATCGCCTACTGGGCCTGCCCGATGAACGGCGCCTTTCGCCACGAGGTCGCGCCGGTGTGGGGCGAGCGTCTGCAAAACATCGCTGCGTGGTGGCGCCGCGCGCAGGCCGTGCGCGCCGACGGTTTTCTCGTCACAAGCTGGGAGCCCTACCGCCTCGCGCTCGACACCACCACGCTGATGGACGCCGCCGCCGCGACGCTCTGGCTCGAGCCGCCACGTGGCGACGATCCCGCCTCTCTCCTCGCCGCCGGCCTGCGTCGCTTCGCCGGGCTCGGCGCCGCCTCCGCGCGCACACTCGCCCGCGGCCTTCTCGCCACCGACGCACACGTCTTCGCCGGCAACTCGCGCTGGGAGATCAACATGCGCTGGGACTCCGTCGGTCCGCGCCGCGAAAGCGCCCTGCCCCACTCCGCCGCGGCCCGCCGACTCGCGCGCCTCGCGCAAAGCCCCGCGCTGCGCACGCCTCCGCTCGCCAGCCTCGCCGCGACGTTGCGCTTCCAGAGCTACCTCGCCGCACGAGACGCTTTTGTGCGTCAGGCCGCGAGCCACGCCGCGCGGCTCCGTCGACTCGCCGCCAAACGCGCCGATGTATCCAAAATCCTCGCACATGCGCAGGAGGCCGCCGTCGCCTTCGCGCTCCGCCTCCGCTCCGCGCGCAAGGATGCGCGCGAAATGTGGATCTGCTCACGACCGGCGGACACATTCGCCGACAGCCAGAACATCGCCGTCCTCGCCGGCGATGCGGCACGCCTCCGTGCCTGGCAAAACTGGCTGCGCGCCGTCGCGCGTCGCCCCGCGCACGCGCGCCGCGCCTCGCCCGTGCTCGGGCGTTGGACGCTGCGTTTCACCGTGCATCACTTCGCGCCGGCGTGGCAGAAGGTCGTCGTCGAGCAACAGCAGCCCGACGGCACGTGGCGCGAACTCTACGGTCGCGTGACGATCGAGTTCCGCGCGCGCGCCGCGCGTCCGCATCCGGCGCAGTTGCGCCTCGAATTCGCCTGTCCCGTCGTCGATCCCGACGCTCCGCTGCGCATCGCGACGCGTTGCGTGGGACAGATCGCGGTGAGCCACATCGAGCTCACCGACGGCGTCGTCACACGCGAGCATCGCCCGCTGCGCACGCGTCACGTGCTCGGCACGCCCGCGCCGACATGCGGCTGGCCGCAAGTCGACTGGACTCGCAACACGGACGAGCTACCGCTCGTGTGGAATTAAGCTCAGGCAAGTCCCGCGCCGGCAACCTCGGTGCGATGCACGCCGCGCGGGCGGTAGCCGAGGGCCTCGGAACAGCCGAGCGTCTCCGCCATCAGCCAGAGAATGCTCAGCCACATCTCGGTGCCTTGCAGGTCGGCTTTGCGACGCGCGATCTCGAAATCGAAGCCGCGGTTCTTCACCCAAAGCTCTAGATATTTCGGCAGGCGCTTCGCCATCCACGCCTCGGCCTCGGCGCGACGGTGCGTCGTCTGACGCAGGCAGAGCCAGAGCGGATGCACGACGTCGAGCACGTTGCAGGCGTTGTCCTTGCCGTCGGCGAAGAAGGCACGGTCGGTCGAGTGACGCAGGATCGAGTCGATCGCCCGCTCCGGATACGGCAGCGAACGGCCGAACTGCGCGTAGGTGCCGCGCGTGAGCCGATAAAAACCGTTCACCGGTTGGAGCAGGCGCTCCTTCTCCGTCGCGCTTCCCCAGAGACCGGTCACCGGATCGCATTTCGCGTCGAGCCACGCGAACAGCGTGTCGAAGGGCGGACGGTGGCCGAAGTATTTCGCGTTCGGCAGCAGGCTGGAGCCGTAGCAATCGATCCAGTCGCCCGCACCCCAGGCGCGATCAGCCCAAGGCAACGAGGCGAGTTGCTTGCGCAAACGCGCCGGCGTGATGTCGGCGGCGTTTTTCACCGGACGCGCGAGCGTGGAGCCGAGGCACTCGAGCGCGTAGTTCACGATCATCGTGTTGTAACGGCGCGTGTTGTCCGGATTGGCATCCACCAGCGGCGGCGCGTCCGCGGGCGCATAGCCCGGCACGTGCTCGGGCACCAAGCCGGTCGCGGGATCCTGAAAATCGCGCAGACGCGTGATCCACTCGGCGCGCGAGTAGCCGGGCGCAACGCGGTCGAACATCGCGGCAACCTCCACCGCGTCGCACCACGGACGCACGCGCAGCGCGGCGCGCGGCACGTTGACGTAGGCGGGCGAACCGTCGCGCAGCTTCGTGCGATACGCGTTCAACACGGCGTCGAGTTCCTCGTTCACGCGTTGTCCGAAACGTTCGAGCTTCGACTCGAGCGAGCCGGCGGCGCGCGTTTTTTTCCGCATGCGCAACACGCGCGCGGGGTTGCCGCCGACGATCGCGTAGTCGGGCACGTCCTTCGTCACGACCGCTCCGGCGGCGATGATCGTGTGGCTGCCGATCTTCACGCCGTCGACGATCGTCGCGTGAGAACCCACCCAGACGTCGTCGCCGATCACGATGCCCTTCGAAGTGCAGGGTTGATGGTGCATCGGAACGTCGGTGCGCGCGAAGCCGTGATTGAAAGCGATGATGCTGGCGTAGGCGCCGATGCGCACGCTGTCGCCGGTGCGCACGTCGCCGCGCACGGTGGCGAAGGGATTGATGGTGCAGTGGTCGCCGAGCCGCACCGCGCCGGTAATGTAGGCGTGAGCCGCGACGTAGGAACGTTTGCCGAGGCGCAGCGCGTGGCCGGGCGTGCCGGAAATCGCGGCGGACGGTGCGATGAAACACTCGTCGGAGAGCTCGAGGGCCATCGCCTTGGTCAGCGCGCGCTGGTGGCGTTTTTGCCAGGCGCGGTCGGCCGCGGTGGCGAGATGCCAGAACTCCCAGGGGTTGTGCTCGAGGAATTGGCGATGGATCGCCAGCGGGGTGGATTGGGACATGACTTGTATATCGGTCCGCCTCATGAATTCTCCAAGACGGAGAATTGACGCCCAAACTTGTCTTTCTGACGCATGCTTCGCTTTCGCCTCCACAGCAGCCCCGTCCAATCCCTGCTGCTCAACGTGCGGTCGGCGGGGCATTATCATTTCTGCGCGGGGCATCGGGAAACGCGCGAGCCGGGCGCCTTTTTCCAGCTGTTTTGGAGCGTCGCGGGACTGGGCCGAATCCGTGCGGGCGGCCGCACGATCAGCATTCGGCCGGGCGGCGTGTTTCTCTACCACGCCGGCGAGACACACGACCTCGCCGCGGAGGAGACGAGCGGCTGGGAATATCGCTGGCTGACGCTCGACGGCGAACATTCGGGAAACATCGCGAAGCTGTTCCGGCTGCGTCGCGAGCAGGTGGCGGGACCGTGTCCGACGCATTTGTTTGAGGAACTCGACGCCTGCCTGCGCGATCCGACCGCGGCGGGCGAACGGCGGGCGTCGGTGACGGCTTACGAAATCCTGATGCTCGCCTCGCTCGGTGCGGATGCGGGCGTCGTGCGCGATCCCTCCGCGACCGCGGAGCGTCCGGAGACGGCCGCGGCGGCGAAGGCGTGGCTCGACGAACGTTTCGCCGATCCGCAACTCAACGTCTCCGCGCTCGCGGAAAAGCTGCGCGTGCATCGCGCGTCGCTGCATCGCGCCTTCGTGAAGAGCTATGGCGTGGCGCCGGTGCAGTATCTCGCGCGTCTGCGTCTGCGCCTCGCGCTGGAGTTGCTCGCGTCGACGCGACTTCCGATCGCGGAGGTGGCGGCGCGCTGCGGGCTGCCGGACAGCGCGTATTTCTCAAAACTCATCGCGCGCCACACGGGCTTCAGTCCGCGCGTTTATCGCGACAGATACAAAAAGACGGCGGGATCGCGGCCGTCTTGAGGAGTGGCGAGAGCGAAACGGCTCCGCCGTTCCGCTACGTTTAATACGATTGGATCAGCGGCTGAGGATCCAGGCGCCGATCGGGCCTTGGTAGAGGCCGAAGACGACGCTGCCGGCGGCGAGGAGGCCGAGGGCAATACCAACCGGGATGGACACGGGTGTGGCGGCGGGCGCGACAGGCTCGGTCTCGCCGGCGGGAAGCGGCGGGCGCCAGGTGCTGAAGTAGGCGGCCTTGATCCAACCGAAGTAGTAGTAGATCGAGATCACGACGCCGACGATGGCGATGCCGAGGAGGCAGAAGAGGCCGGCTTTGAAAGCGGCGATGAAAACCATGAGCTTGCCCATGAAACCGGCGAGCGGCGGGATGCCCGCGAGCGAGCCGAGGCCGATGGCGAGCACGCCGGCGAGGTATGGACGCTTCTTCGCGAAGTCGGCGTAGTGGTCGAGGTCCTGGTCGGCGTCGTTGTCGCCCGCGACATGGGTCATGACGCCGAAGACGGCGAAGGAGGCGAGCAGGTAGGCGAAGAGGTAGAACCAGATCGCGCCGACGGCGGAGGGCACGGTGAGCGCGGCGACGGCGCCGACGAGCAGGTAGCCGGCGTGGGAAACACCGGAGAGGCCGATGAGGCGCTTCACGTTGTGCTGGGTGAGCGCGGCGAGGTTGCCGAAGAGAATCGTGGCGCCGGCCATGATGCCGAGCGTAGTGGTGACGAGCGTCGCGTAGGGGGAAAACACATACACGAGCGGAAGCAGGACGGCGAAGCCCGCGGTCTTGGAGGCGACGGCGAGGAAGGCGGTGACGGGGGTCGGGGCACCCTGGTAGACGTCGGGGATCCAGATCTGGAAGGGAACCGCGCCGATCTTGAAGGCGACGCCGGCGAGCACGAGGACGATGCCGATGGAGGCGAGGAAGTCGCCCTCGTTGGCGGCGAGGAAGACGCGCACGGCCTCGTAGCTCATCGGGTTCTTCGAGGCGGCAAGGGCGGCGGGGCCCACCACTCCGTAAAGAAGGACGATGCCGAAGAGGAGCATGCCGGAGCTGAGCGCGCCGGTGACGAGGTATTTGAGGCCGGCCTCAAGCGAGAGCGGGTTGGTGCGCGTGTAGCTGACGAGGATGTAGAAACCGACGGTGACGGTCTCGAGCGCGACGAAGAGGAGGAGGAAGTTGGCCGACTGCGCGAGGAGCATCATCGCCGCGGTGACGACGAGCGTGATGTGGAAGAACTCGATCTTCGGAAGCTTCTGCTTGGCGAGCGCGACGACGCCGAGGAGCGAGACGAGGATCGAGCTGCCGAGGAAGAAGGCGCGGAGATATTGGCCGGTCTCGGAGTGCTGGAGCAGACCGTTGAAGGAGGTCGAGCCGAGGTAGGCGGGCGAGAAGTTGAAGAAGAGCCCGACGAGAAGGCCGAGCTGGCCGACGATGGAGAGGGTCGGGATGAGGGCGTGCTTCTTCTTCGGGAAGACGATCTCGAGGACCAGAAGCAGCAACGCGAGGACACCGAGGGAGATCTCGGGCTGGATGTTCGCCCAGATGTTGTCGGCGGCGGCGGCTTGAAGTTGTTCGGTGGTCATTGGCCGGAAACGAAAGGATTGGAACGCGGGTCGCGGAGCGGCGGCTTACTTGGCGGCGTAGACGGAGATCGCCTTGATGGCGTTGTTCACCGGCTCGGAGAAACTCTTGGGCCAGAAGCCGACGAAGAAGAGCGCGGCGAGGAGAATGAGCGCGGGGAGCTTTTCGCCCCAGTTGAGGTCGACGGGCGGCTTCTCGGCGGCGACCTTGGCGAAGGCCGGCGAGGTTTCGCCGAAGAAGACCTTCGCGGCGGCGCGCAGGCCGTAGATCGCGGAGATGATGACGCCGGCGACGGCGAGCACGGTGTAGGTGGCGGAGAAGTTCCAGGCGCCGACGAAGATGGCGAGTTCGCCCCAGAAGTTGGCGAGGCCGGGGAGGCCGATGCTGGCCATGGTGGCGGCGACGAAGAAGGCGGCGAGGACGGGGGTCTTTTGCGCGAGGCCGCCCATGTCATCCATGTCGAAGGTCTGCGTGCGGTGATAGACGCTGGTCGAGAGGAGGAAGAGGAGCGCGACGGAGAGGCCGTGCGCGACCATCATGAGGACGACGCCGCCGGCGCCGATGGCGTTGAGCGAGGCGATGCCGAGGAAGGCGTAGCCCATGTGCATCACCGAGCTGTAACCGACCATCTGCTTGAGGTCGCGCTGGGCGATGGTGACGAAGCCGATGTAGAGGATGTTGCCGCCGACCGCGAGGAAGGCGAGCCAGCAGGCCCACTGCGAGGCGCCCTGCGGGAGAAGCGGAACGGCGAACTGGACGAGGCCGTAGAGGCCGAACTTTTTCAGCACGCCGGCGTGGAGCATGGCGGCGGAGCTGGGAGCGGCGCCGTAGCCGAGCGGAGCCCAGGTGTGGAAAGGGAAGAGCGAGACGAGGATGCCGAAGCCAAAGAGGAGGAGACCGAAGATCGTCTTCTGCTGCGGGGCCTCGATCGTGCCGTGGAGGAGTTCGAGACGCAGGGTGAGGAAGTCGAAGGTCTCGGCGCCGCTCTGGTGGTAGATGGCGATGAGGCCGAGGAGGGAGAGCATCGCGCCGAGCGTGAGATAGATGGTCATCTTCATCGCCGCGTAGCCGCGGTCGCGTCCGCCCCAGACGCCGACCATGATGAAGGAGGCGATGAGCGCGAACTCGTGGAAGAAGTAGAAGAAGAACACGTCCATGCTCGCGAAGACACCCATGAGGCCGCCTTGCATGACGAGGAGCAGGCCCCAGTAGAGGGCGGGACGCTCGGCCTTGGACTGGAGGGCGTAGAGACCGGCGGCGAGACCGACGATGCCGGCGAGGACGTAGAGCGGGAGCGCGATGCCGTTGAGACCGAACTTGAGGGCGATGCCGAAGGCGTTCGCGAGACCGGTGTCGTATTTGGTCACGAACTGGTAGCTCGCGGCGTTCGCGGCGTCGAACTTGCTCCAGAGAAGGAGCGCGATCGCGGCGGGGATGGCGAAGCCGAGGCCGGCGATGAGCTTGCGGACACCGAGCGGCGCGGGAACCAGAAGGAGAAGCGCGGCGACCAGAGGCGCGGCGATGGAAAGGAGAAGGTAGTCGGGCACGGCGAAAAGGGAACGGAAGTCGAAGTTCGGGAAACGTTGGTCGGCGTATCCGGGCTTAGCGGGTGGCGAGGAACCAGAGGAAGACGGCGCCGCCGAGGAACCAGTAAACGTAGGCGTGGAGGCTGCCGGTGTGGAGAGCACGGGTCGCGAGGCCGACGAGGCCGGTGCCGCCCGCGACGATGCCGCGGATGATGGCGCCGGAGATCAGCATGAAATCGATGCCGTTGAGGAGGAGGGCGAAGCGCTGCTGGATCTTGGCGACGTAGAAGTCGTAGACGGCGTCGAAGAACTTCTGGAGCGCGGCGAGACCGGCGAAGGCGCCGGGGGCCTTGCTCTGGAGCGTGTCCTGCGCGGCGGGCTTGTAGAAGAAGAAGGCCGCGCCGGCGCCGATCACCATGACGGCGAGGGAGACGAGGAGGATGGTGGTGTGGGCGGCGCCGTGGGGATGCGCGATCTGATTGAGCACGCCATCGAAGCGGCCGCCGTAAAGGGCTTCGTAGCCGCCGATCACGGAGAGAACGGCGAGGACGATCAACGGGAGGGTCATGCTGATGCCACCTTCGTGGGCGTGGGAGGCGTCGTCGGTGCGGGGCGCGCCGAGGAAGACGAGTTTCCACATGCGGACCATGTAGAAGGCGGTGAGCACGGCGGTGAGCACGAGGATGGCGAAGACGGCGGTGTTGTTCTTCATCGCGAGGTAGAGGATCGCGTCCTTGGAGAAGAAGCCGGCGAGGCCGGGGAAGCCGATGATCGCGAGCACGCCGAGCGTGAAGGTGAAGAAGGTGAGAGGCATCTTCTTCGCGAGACCGCCCATCTTGAAGATGTCCTGCTCGTGGTGGCAGCCGTGGATGACGGAGCCGGAGCCGAGGAACATGAGGGCCTTGAAGAAGGCGTGGGTGGTGAGGTGGAACATCGCGGCGCCGACGCCGGCGGCGAGGACGACCTCGTGCGTCTCGGCCTCGCCTTGGGCAACCTTCAGCGAACCGAGGCCGAAGGCGGCGACCATGTAGCCGAGCTGCGAGAGCGTGGAGTAGGCCAGGACCTTTTTGATATCGCTCTGGGTGATGGCACAGAGCGCGGCATAGAGCGCGGTGATCGCGCCGACCCACATGACGACGCTGAAGGCGGAGGGGGCGAGGGCGAAGAGCGGCTCGATGCGGCAGAGCATGAAGATACCGGCGGCGACCATCGTGGCGGCGTGGATGAGCGCGGAGACGGGGGTCGGGCCTTCCATCGCGTCGGGGAGCCAGACGTGGAGGGGCATTTGCGCGGACTTGCCGACGGCGCCGCAGAAGAGGAGGAGCGGAATGCCGGTGGCGAGGGCGCCGGCGACGGGCGTCTGCAAGGCGGCCAGTTCGCTCAAGTTGACCGTGCCGTAGGAAGCCCAGCAGGCGATGATGCCGAGGAGGTAGCCGAAGTCGCCAACGCGGTTGGTGATAAAGGCCTTCTTCGAGGCGGCGGCGGCGGAGGGCTTGAAGTGGAAGTGGTTGATCAGGACGTAGGAGCTGAAGCCGACGAGCTCCCAGAAGATGAACATCATGAACAGATTGTCGGCGAAGACGATGCCGAGCATCGAAAACATGAAGATCGACAGACCACCGAAGTAGCGGGCCTTGGCGGAGTCGTCGTGCATGTAGCCGAGCGAGAAGACGTGCACGCAAAGACCGACGACGCCGACGATGGAGAGCATCAGCGCGGAGAGGTCGTCGAACTTGACGCCGAGCGAGAGCGTGAAGCCGCCGAGGGTGAGCCACTCGGCCGAGGCGTCGAAGCGGTGTCCGCCGAAGGCGAGGTAGAGTCCGCCGGCGGCGACGAGCGCGGCGGTGAAGGTGGAGACCAGCGCGGCGACGTTGCCCTGGCGGCGCATCGAGAGCGCGATGATCGCGGCCGAGGCGAGCGGCAGCAGAAGCACGAGTTGGGCGATCTGGGTCGGGTTCTGGAACATCGGTCGGAAAAGGGACTGAGGAAAGGTGTGAAAGGGTGCGGTGGCGGACGGGGCGCGGGCGGGCTTAGCGGTTGCCTTTGTGGTAGCCGATCTTGCGGCCGTGCTTCGGCTCGACGGGGACGGCGAGTTCGCGGATGGCCTCGACGAGCGCGGCGAGTTGCTCGTCATGGGCGCCCACGAGGGCGTCGAGTTCGGCGAGTTTGGCGCGAAGGGTCTTGTGATCGACCATGAGGGCGCGGAGTTGGACGAAGGCGCGCACCACCGCGATACCCATGCGGGTGGCGGCGGGACTCTTCAGGACATTGGCGGCCTGGATGGCGCCGTGCTCGGTGAAGGCGTAAGGAAGGTGTTGTCTATTACGCTGTTGCGACACACCGGTCGCATTTTGCGACCGGTGTGTCGCAACCCCCTCAATATCAACAACTGCCCGTCGAGCGACGATGAGCTCGGAGAGCTCATCCCGCGTGAGCTGGAAGGCAAAATCCTCCGGGAATTTCTCCGCGTTGCGTTTCACCTGCTCGATCAGGCGCTTGGTCGGCACCTCGTAGATCGCGGCGAGGTCGGCGTCCAAGAGCACGCGCTGCCCCCGGAGCACGAGAATTCGGCTCTGGATGCGCTCGGCGGGGACGACTTCGGAGGCGATGGACACGAGGGAAACGACGAAACGGAAAAGGCGCGGGGCGGGATCAGTTCTTCAGGGCGTTGAGCTGCTCGACCTGCACGGTCTGGCGGCGGCGGAAGAGGGCGACGATGATGGCGAGACCGACCGCGACCTCGGCGGCGGCGACGGTCAGGATGAAGAAGACGAAGACGTTGCCATCGAGCACGCCGTTGAAGCGCGAGAAGGCGACGAGGGCCACGGTGCTGGCGACGAGCATGAGCTCGAGGCACATGTAGATCACCAGGGTGTTCTTCCGCAGGAGCACGCCGAAGAAACCGACGGCGAAGATCACCGCGCTCAGGTAGAGATAGGAATGCAGCGAGACCTCGAAGGGCCCGGTGAGGGCGGCGAGCGGAAGGGCGGACATGGCGGAAAGGGATGCGGCGGCGAGGCTCATTTGGCGTCCTCCACGGCGGTGTTATCGAACTTCTTGCTGAGGACGATCACGCCCAGCATGGCGATGAGGAGAAGGAAGCCGACGATCTGCACCGGCAGGAGATAGACGGTGAAGAGCTGCTCGGCGTAGGCGCGGAGGCTGTTGCCGACGACGGGGACGTTGTCGGCGACGGAGACCTGGCCGGTGCGGGCGTTGCGGGCGAAGGAGACGAGGCCGGTAACGAGGAGACCGCCCGCGATGACGGAGGAGAGGAGGGTGGCCTTGGTGAACTTCTTCCGTTCCCCCCCCTGCACATCGAGCAGCATGATGATGAAGAGGAAGAGCGCGACGACCGCGCCGGCGTAAACGAGCACCATGAGCACCGCCAAGAGGAAGGCGTCGAGGAGGACGAAGAGGCCGGCCACGCCGACGAGGCTGAGGAGGAAGCAGATCGCCGAGTTGACGGCGTTCTTGTTGAACACCACGCCGAGGGCGCAAGCCACGGTGAGGATGGCGAAGAGGTGGAAAAGGACGTCG
>Ga0182792_1000210_pt1 | contig 57051 bp, 38 predicted proteins | sample Passage237B_FD_130497 | JGI IMG/M metagenome (GOLD analysis project Ga0182792, IMG submission 130497) | Cellulose adapted compost microbial communities from Newby Island Compost Facility, Milpitas, CA, USA - Passage2 37B (version 2) (version 2) ...
CGCCCTCGCCGTCCCGGCGGCCGTGGGCGTGGGGCGGGCGCGACGCCGCCGACGGGGCCCGCCTCGCCGCCGTCGAGCTGGTGCCGGAGGACGCCGCGGTCGCCGCGTCGCCGTCGGTGATCGCGCTGGTGGCCGAGCGGGCGGTGGTGGTGGAGCTGCCGCCGGTGCCGACGGCGATCGACGCGGCGCACGCCGACGCGCTGGCCGGCGACGGGATCGACTACGTCGTCCTCGACACCGGCGCCCGGGTGGCCGCGGACGGGACGGTGCTGTGGAGCGAGACGAGCCGGGAGCGGGCGGTCGGCCGCCTGGAGGCGTCGGGCTACGAGCAGGTCGGCGCCGTCGGCGACGTGCTCGTGCTCACCCGCGCCGGGGCCGCGGCACCCGCCGACGGTTAGCGGTCGGCCACCTCGGGGCGGCCGAGGTCGACCAGCGCGGCGCGGAGCCGGGCGGCGTTCGCCTCCAGCTCCTCGGGGCCGGCCGAGCCGGCGTTCGCGAACGACAGGTCGGCCTCGGTGCGGATCGGGATGAGGTGCAGGTGGGTGTGGGGGACCTCCATCCCGGCGATGACGAGGCCGACCCGCTCGGGCTCGAACGCCGCCATCTGCGCCTGCCCGATCACCTGCGAGACCCGCATGAGGTGCTCGGCGACGGACGGGTCGAGGTCGAGCCAGTGGTCGACCTCGACCCGGGGGACCACCAGCACGTGGCCGGGCCGCAGCGGACCGATGGAGAGGAACGCGACGCAGACCTCGTCCCGCCAGACGAAGGTGCCGGGAAGCTCGCCGTCGATGATGCGACTGAAGATCGTTGCCATGCGCCGAGCGTAGGACGGTCCGCCGGGCCCGGGCGGCGTCATAGGATCCGGCCATGCCCGCTGCCGATCACCCGGTGAACCAACCCGGTCCGCTGCTCGAGGTGACGACCGACCCCGAGCCGTCCGACAGCGCGCTCCTCACCCTGCCGAACGTCATCTCCATCATCCGGCTGGGCAGCCTCCCGATCTTCCTGTACCTCCTCTTCGGGCGGGAGAACCGGGCCGCGGCGGCGTGGCTGCTCGCGGCGCTCGGCGCGACTGACTGGATCGACGGCTACATCGCCCGCCACTGGAACCAGGTGTCGGAGCTGGGCAAGGTGCTCGACCCCGTCGCCGACCGGCTCCTGTTCTTCGTCGGCGTCGGCGGCATCCTCGTGGACGGGTCGGTGCCGCGGTGGTTCGCGCTCATGGTGCTGGTGCGCGAGGGCGTGGTCGCGATCACCACGGTGGTGATCGCGGCGCTCGGGGCCCGGCGGGTCGACGTGACCTGGTGGGGCAAGGCCGGCACGTTCGGCCTGATGATCGCCTTCCCGCTCTTCCTGGCCTCGCACTCGACCCTCGGCTGGGCCGACCTCGCCGGGGTCCTCGCCTGGATCGCCGGCATCCCGGGCCTCGTGCTCAGCTACGTCGCCTGGGCGATGTACGCGCCCATCGCGGTGCGGGCGCTGCGCGAGGGCCGCGCCGCCCGTGCCGAGGCGGCCCGCTCCGCCTGAGCGACCCGAGCGCCCGGCACGCCCGGCGGCCGAGGCGGCCCCGGGACGCCGGTGCGCGATCGGCCCGATAGGTTCGGGGCCATGAAGGCCGTCATCATGGCCGGCGGTGAGGGCACCCGCCTCCGGCCGCTGACCTCGAACTGCCCGAAGCCGATGCTGCCGCTGGCGAACGTGCCGATGATGGAGCACATCGTCGACCTGCTGAAGCGCCACGGCGTGAAGGAGATCGTGGTGACGGTGGCCTACCTGGCCAACCAGATCCGCACCTACTTCGGCGACGGGTCCGAGTTCGGGGTGTCCATCAGCTACGCGACCGAGGACGAACCCCTCGGCACCGCCGGCTCGGTCCGCAACGCCAAGGACCTGCTCGATGAGCGGTTCCTCGTCATCTCCGGCGACGTGCTCACCGACATCGACCTGGGCGAGATCGTCCGCGTCCACGAGGAGCGCCAGGCCCTCGCCACCATCGGCCTCGTGGCCGTGGACAACCCGCTGGAGTTCGGGATCGTCATCACCCGCGAGGACGGCTCGATCGAGCGGTTCCTGGAGAAGCCCACCTGGGGCCAGGTGTTCAGCGACACGATCAACACCGGCATCTTCGTGCTGGAGCCGGAGATCTTCGACTTCATCCCCGACGGCCGGGCCGTCGACTTCTCCGGCGAGGTGTTCCCGGCCGTGCTCGCCGCCGGCCGGCCGCTCTACGGCGCGGTCAGCGAGGGCTACTGGGAGGACGTCGGCACCCTCGACGCCTACGTGGCCGCCCACAAGGACGTGATGGACGGCCTGGTGCGGGTGACCGTCCCCGGCTTCGAGGTCAACCAGGGCGTCTGGCTCGGGGAGGGGGCGACCATCGACCCCGACGCGGAGGTGGACGGCTTCGCGGTCGTCGGCGAGAACTGCCGCGTCGAGGCCGGGGTGCGCATCGGCGACTACACGGTGCTCGGCAACAACGTCCGCGTCCGCAGCGGCGCCGACCTGGAGCGCTCGGTCGTGCACGACAACGCGTTCCTCGACCACGGCGTCCGCCTCCGCGGCGCCGTCGTGGGCCGCTCCGCCGACCTCCGCCGGGGCGCTCGCTGCGACACCGGGTCGGTGGTGGGCGACGAGTGCTTCGTCGGCGCCGACGCCCAGGTGGCCGAGGACGTGAAGATCTACCCGTTCAAGACGGTCGAGGCCGGTGCCGTCGTGAACAGCTCCATCATCTGGGAGTCGAAGGGCTCCCGGTCGCTGTTCGGTCGCTTCGGGGTGTCCGGGCTCGCGAACGTCGACGTGTCGCCCGAGCTGGCGGCCCGGGTGGCGATGGCCTTCGCCACCACGCTGCGCTCCGGCGACACCGTCGTCATCTCCCGCGACTCCTCCCGCTCCGCCCGGATGCTCAAGCGGGCGTTCATGGCGGGCCTCAACGCCAGCGGCATCGACGTCGTGGACCTCGAGGTCGCGACCGTGCCGCTCACCCGCTTCCAGACCCGCCTGCCGAGCGCGGCCGCCGGCGTCACCATCCGCCTGGTGGAGGGCGACGCGCAGTCCGTCGTCATCCGCTTCTTCGACGGGCGCGGCATCGACATCACCCCCGACGCGCAGCGCAAGATCGAGCGGCTGTTCGACCGGGAGGACTTCCGGCGGGTGTTCGCCGGCGAGATCGGCGACATCGGCTTCTCCGCCCGCGCCGGCGAGCACTACGTGAACGCGCTCCAGGAGAGCGTCGACCTCGACGTGATCCGCGGCGCCCGGTTCAAGCTCGTGGTCGACTACGGCTTCGGCGCCGCCGCGCTGCTGCTGCCGACGCTGTTCGGCAAGCTCGGGGCCGAGGTGCTGGGCGTCAACCCCTACGTCTCGACCGGCCAGCGCATCGAGACGGAGCGGCGCGAGGCCGAGGCGCAGATGAGCCGGCTGGTCGTCTCCTCCGGCGCCCACCTGGGCGCCAGCATCGACCCGGACGGCGAGCACCTCACCCTCATCGACGAGGCCGGCGCGGTGCTCAGCCCCGACGAGTCGCGGCTCGCGCTCGTGTCCCTCTTCGCCGAGGCGCTGGGGGAGGGCGACGAGATCGCGCTGCCGGTCGACGTCAGCTCCGCCGCCGACGCGCTCGCCTCCCGCCACGGGGTCCGCATCCGCCGCACCAAGACCTCGACCGCGGCGCTCATGGCCGCGGCGGCCGACCGGGCCGTCGGCTTCGCCGCCAGCGGCGACGGCGGCTTCATGGTCTCGCGCTTCCTGCCCGCCTTCGACGCCTCCGCGGCGCTCGTCGGCCTCCTGGAGCTGCTGGCCCGCACCGGCACCACCCTCGGCGGCCTGCGCGCCGGCCTGCCCCCGGTGCACCTCGTCCACGAGACGGTGGTGACGCCCTGGGAGCGCAAGGGCGCGGTCATGCGGATGCTCGTGGAGCGCAGCGCGGACCGCCGGCTGGAGATGATCGACGGCGTCAAGGTGTTCCACGACGACGGCTGGATGCTCGCCCTGCCCGACCCCGAGGAGCCCGTCACCCACATCTGGGCCGAGGCTTCCACCTCGGCGGCGGCGCGGGAGCTGGCCCAGGAGTACGTCCGCCGCATCCGCCAGGCCCAGCGTTGACGGTCGCCTCCGGGGCCACCCCGGCGGTCCGATAGGGTCGCCGGTCATGAACATCCCCGACGATCTCCGCTACTCCAGCGATCACGAGTGGGTCCGACCGGGCGACGACGGCGCCCGGGTCGGCATCACCGACTACGCCCAGGACGCGCTGGGCGACATCGTCTACGTCGAGCTGCCCACCGTCGGCGCCACCGTGGCCGCCGGGGACAGCATCGCCGAGATCGAGTCGTCCAAGTCGGTGTCGGAGATCTACGCCCCCGTCGCCGGCACCATCACGGCGGTCAACGCGGACCTCGAGGGCGAGGAGACCAAGGTCAACAACGACCCGTACGGCGACGGTTGGCTCTTCGCCATCCGCCCGGCCGACGGCGCGGACCTCGACGGCCTGCTCGACGCCGCCGGCTACCGCGCCCTGACCGAGTCCTGACGAGCGCCGGATCGCGGTAGGTTCGAGCAGCGCGAGGTAGATCATGGCCGACGTCTTCTGCAACCGATGCGGGCACCGCAACCACGCGGGGTCCAACTTCTGCTCGTCGTGCGGGCAGCCGCTCGACCACGCCTCGGCGGAGCCGTCCACCATCACGATCAAGCTCGACCAGATCCCCGGCGAGGACGAGGTCGAGCTGCGCCTCGACCAGGTGGAGGGCACCGCGGTGCTCGTCGCCACCCGGGGGCCCAACGCCGGCTCGGAGTTCGCGATCCGCACCGACCGCACCACGATCGGCCGCCACCCCGAGTCCGACATCTTCCTGGACGACGTGACCGTCTCTCGACGTCACGTGGAGGTCGAGCGTGAGGGTGACCGCTATACGGTGCAGGACGTCGGCTCGCTCAACGGCACGTACCTGAACCGCAAGCTCATCGAGGGGCCCACGCCGCTCGCCAACGGCGACGAGATCCAGGTGGGCCTCTTCAAGCTCGTGTTCGTCACGGCGCCGGAACGCTGACGCGATGGCCGACGCGCACCTCTCGATCGGCGAGGTCCTCGGGCTCCTCCAGGACGAGTTCCCCGACGTCACGATCTCCAAGATCCGCTTCCTCGAGAGCCAGGGGCTCATCAACCCCGAGCGCACCCCCTCCGGGTACCGCAAGTTCTACGGCCCCGACATCGACCGGCTCCGCTGGATCCTCGTCCAGCAGCGCGAGAACTTCCTGCCGCTGAAGGTGATCCGGGAGCGCCTCGACGCCGGCGAGGCCGACCTGGCACCCGGCGGCGAGCCGGCCCCGACCCCCGCCCCGGCCCCGGGTGAGGCCGTGGCCGAGGGGACCGACGGGCCCACCGGCGCCGAGGCGGCCGACGGACCGCCCGGCGCGCCCGAGGCCCCGGCGACCCCCGATCCCGGCGCGACCGCCGGCCCGAGCGCGCGGGCGTCCATGCCCGCCGGCGAGCTGGACGAGCCGGCGCCCGCCCCCGAACCGGAGCCCGAGCCGGCGCCGCAGCCGATCTGGATGGCCGACCTGGCCGCCAGCCGCAGCGAGCGCACCGTCGCCGCGGCCGCGTCGCTGCCCCTCGACGCCGGTGACGCCGCCGCCGAGGTCAGCCTCACCGCCCCCGAGCTGGTCGAGGCCGCCGGGATCAGCCTGGAGACGCTGCGGGAGCTGGAGCAGTTCGGCCTGCTCGCCGGCCGGGCCTACAGCGACGACGTCTACTACGACGCGGACGCCCTCCTCGTGGCCAAGCGCTCGGCCGCCTTCTTCCGCCACGGCATCGGCGCCCGGCACCTGCGCATGTTCAAGGTGGCCGCCGAGCGCGAGGCCGGCTTCCTCGAACAGGTGGCGATGCCCCTGCTCAAGCAGCGCAACCCCGAGGCCCGCCGGCAGGCCGTGGACCTCGTGGAGGAGCTGGCCGACCTCGGCCACGACCTGCGGGCCGCCCTGCTGCGGGCCAACCTGCGCCGCCACCTCCACCGGTCCTGATGCCGGCGCCGGCGTCGTGGCCGGCCGCGGGCGGCGGCGGTCCGGCACGGGCCGAACGACGGTAGAGTCTCCGACGTGGCCGAGATGGAACTCGTGGGTGTCCGGGTCGAGGCACCGAGCAACACGCCGATCCTCCTGCTCCGGGAGCGGAGCGGCGCCCGCCGGCTGCTGCCGATCTTCATCGGGCCCCAGGAGGCGAACGCCATCGTGTTCGCCCTGGACGAGGTGGTGACCCAGCGGCCCATGACCCACGACCTGTTCCGCGAGGTGCTGGACGACCTCGGCGTCAGCCTGGAGAAGGTCACCGTGACCAAGGTCCTCGACGGGGTCTTCCACGCCGAGCTGGAGCTGAACGCCCGCGACGGGGTGCACACCATCTCGTCGCGGACCTCCGACGCCGTCGCCCTCGCCGCCCGGACCGGCTCGCCGATCTTCGCCACCGACTCGCTGCTGGACGAGGCCGGCTTCATCGAGGCCCCCGGTGACGACGAGGAGGGCGAGACCGAGGTGGTCGAGCAGTTCCGGGAGTTCATCGACTCGGTGAACCCCGAGGACTTCGAGGTCTGAGCGACCGGTCACGGCCGGCTGCCGGCGGCGGAGGGAGCGGGGCACCGTTGACCCCGCGCGCGGCGTTCCGTAGGGTGTCGTGACACCTGCGTAGTTACACGCCTGTGCGGCCCCCCACCCGGTCGGGCCATCGCCCGGACGGGCGGAACCCCGAGGAGCTCCCGTGACCGATCAGCACTACAGCGGCAAGAAGGCGGCCGAGATCGTCGGCATCACCTACCGGCAGCTCGACTACTGGGCCCGCACCGACCTCGTCCGCCCCTCGGTGGCCGACGCCGCGGGCAGCGGCTCCCGGCGCCGCTACGCCTACCGGGACCTCCTCGAGCTCAAGGTCGTCAAGACCCTCCTGGACGCCGGCATCAAGCTCGAATCGGTGCGCAACGTGTTCCGCTACCTCCGCGACTCGCTCGGCGAGGACATCGCGTCCGCGCAGCTCGTCATCACCGGCGGCTCCGCGGTGCTCGTGCGCGAGGACGAGCTGGTCGACCTGCTCCGCCAGGGCCAGTTCGTGATGGGCAGCATCCTCTCCCTCGGCGGCGTGCAGCGTGAGGTGGACGCCGCCATCGTGGAGCTGTTCCCGACGGCCGAGGCCCCCGCGCCGGAGGCCACCGCCGCCACCACCACCGGCGCCGCGGTCCGCGCCGCCGCCCGCTGACCGAGCCGACCGATCGCTCGGATCGGGGGCGGGGGAGGGGCCGCTACGCTCCGTCCGTGACCGAACTGCGCACCTCTCCGCTCGACGCCGCCCACCGTGACCTGGGCGCCAAGATGGTCCCGTTCGGCGGCTGGGAGATGCCGCTGGCCTACGGCGAGGGCACCCTCGCCGAGCACCGGGCGTGCCGGAGCGACGCCGTCGCCTTCGACGTGAGCCACCTCGGCACGGTGCGGGTGAGCGGGCCGGGCGCCCTCGACGCGCTCCAGGCCGCGCTCACCAACGACCTGCGCAAGATCGCCCCCGGCCGGGCGCAGTACACGCACCTGCTGGACGAGGCCGACGCCTCGGTGCTGGACGACATCATCGTCTGGTGGCTGGACGAGGAGACCTTCGACGTGATGCCGAACGCCTCCAACACCGCCCGGGTGATCGACGCCCTCGGCGCGGGCGCCACCGACGTGACCGCCACCCGGGCCATCCTCGCCCTCCAGGGCCCCGCCGCCCGCCGGCGCCTGCACGGCCTCTGGCCCGAGGCCGCCGCCGTCGGCCGCTTCCGGGTCGCCCAGGTCGCTCGTGGCGGCGTGACCTGCTGGGTGGCCGGCACCGGCTACACCGGCGAGGACGGCGTCGAGATCGCGGTGCCCGCCGCGGCCGCACCCGCCCTCTGGGACGAGCTCCTGGCCGCGGGCTTCGCCCCCGCCGGCCTCGGCGCCCGCGACACGCTCCGCCTGGAGGCCGGCCTGCCCCTGCACGGCCACGAGCTGGGCGCCGGCATCACCCCGCTCCAGGCCGGACTCGGCTGGGTGGTCGCCTGGGACAAGGGCGACTTCCGGGGCCGTGACGCCCTCGCCGCCGAGCGGGAGCGGGGGATCGGGCGGCGCCTGCGGGCCCTGCGGGTCGAGGGGCGTCGCCCGCCGCGGGCCGACCAGCCGGTGCTGGTCGACGGCGAGCCGGTCGGCGTCGTCACCAGCGGGAACTTCTCCCCGATCCTGGAGGCGGGCATCGCGCTCGCCTTCGTGCCGCCGGCCACCGCGGTCGGCGACGCCGTCGCGATCGACGTCCGCGGCACCGCGGTGCCCGCCCTGGTGGTCGAGCCGCCGTTCGTCGCGCCGACGCCGCCGCAAGCGGTCTGAGCACCGCCGCGCCCCGTCGAGGGCCCCCGATCGGGGCCGGTTCGGGTGCCGGGGTCGGCGCTGGGGTCATCGGTCACATCGCTTCACCCGCCCGGGGGCCGATCGGTAGCGTCGCACCGTCACGCCGCCCAGGACGGCGGGCCTCGTCGGCCAACCGATGAACCCGCCGCCTCCGCTGCGTCTCCGATGAACCACAGCGACGACCCGTCGGGAGAAGCACCCTCATGTTCAACAAGATCGGCCGCTGGTGCCATGACCGCCGGTGGATCGTCATCGGCATCTGGCTCGCGGTGCTCGTCGTGGGCGGCGGCGTCCTCCAGGGCATCGGCACCAACACCAAGACCGACTTCGACCTCCCCGACGTGGAGTCGCGCCGGGCCACCGAGATCCTGTTGGACGAGTTCGGCGGCGCCGGCGCCGGCATGGGCGGCCGCCTCGTGTTCCGCACCGACGGCGACATCCGCGACCACCAGGCCGAGATCGAGGCCGTCCTGAGCCGGATCGACGCCATCACGCCGGAGACGGCGAAGGACTCCGTCGACGTGCGCGTCGTCAGCCCCTTCAGCCCCGACGGCGCCCGTCAGATCAACGCGGACGGCACCACCGCCTACGCCGAGATCGAGCTGCCCGAGGACGTCACCCAGGCCAACGCCGTCGCGGTCCGGGACCAGATCGAGGAGATCCGCACGGCGGCGGCGCTCGACGACGCGGGGGTGGACGAGAACCTCGGCGGTCAGATCTTCGCGGACTTCGAGCCGCCCAACTCCGAGATCCTGGGCCTCGCCTTCGCGATGGTCATCCTGCTCCTGGCCTTCGGCTCGGTGATGGCGATGGGCATGCCGATCGGCGTCGCCCTGTTCGGCATCGGCGCCGGCACCATCCTCGCCGGCTTCATCAGCCACCTCGTGAGCCCGCCCGACTTCGCCGGCGTGCTCGGCCTCATGATCGGCCTCGGCGTCGGCATCGACTACGCGCTGTTCATCGTCACCCGGTTCCGGGAGAACCTCCACCGGGGCCAGGACCTGCGCACCGCCACCGCGGTCGCCATCGACACCGCCGGCCGGGCCGTCATCTTCGCCGGGACCACCGTGGTCATCTCGCTGCTCGGCATGGTCATCATGGGCATGAGCTTCGTGACCGGCATGGCGGTCAACGCCGCCACCGTCGTGGCCGCCACGATGGTCGCCTCCATCACCCTGCTGCCGGCGCTGCTGTCGCTCGCCGGTCCCCGCATCGAGGTGACCCGCTGGCGCGGCCTCGTCGCCGCCGGGTTCATCGCGGTGGCGCTCGTGGCCGTCGGCCTGAAGGCCCCGCCCGTCGCGGCCGTCGCCCTCGTCGGCGCCCTCCTCACCGTCCTCGCCGCCTTCGCGCTGAAGCCCCTCCGCCGGGAGGTGCCGCGGCGCGAGCCCACGCCGCTGCGGCGCACCTTCGCGTACCGGTGGAGCCGGGCGATCCAGCACCACCCGTGGCGCTCCGCCATCGGCGGCGTGGTCGTGCTCGTGGTGCTCGCCATCCCGATCTTCAGCCTCCGCCTCGGCTTCTCCGACGAGGGCAACTACCCGGCGGGCACCGAGACCCGCGTGGCCTACGACCAGCTCGCCGAGGGCTTCGGGCCCGGCTTCAACGGGCCGCTGGCCATCGCCGCCGAGCTGCCCGAGGGCGTGACCGGCCGGCAGCTCCTGGCGGTCACCGCCGCGCTGAAGGCCGACCCGGGCGTGGTGGCCGATGCCGTGTCGCCCCCGATCCTGGCCGGCGTGGCGCCGGCCGAGGGCGGCGACGACCTCACCCCCGAGCAGGCCGCCGCCGCGCTCGACGCCCTCCTCGCCGGCCCCGACCGCCCCACCGCGGTGCTCTGGCAGGTGACGCCCGAGACCTCGCCCCAGGACGAGCGCACCACCGAGCTGGTCCACCGCCTGCGTGACGACGTCATCCCCGAGGCCACCGCCGGCACCGACCTGGAGCCGGCCGTCGGCGGCTTCGTGGCGATCACCGTCGACTTCTCCGACTACCTGGCGTCGCGCCTGCCGGTCTTCCTCGCGGCGGTCCTCGGCCTCTCGTTCATCCTGCTGATGGTCGTGTTCCGCTCGATCCTCGTGCCCCTCAAGGCCGTGGTCATGAACCTGCTGTCGATCGGCGCCGCCTACGGCGTGGTCGTCGCGGTGTTCCAGTGGGGCTGGCTCAAGGACGTCTTCGGGATCGAGACGGCCCCGATCGAGCCGTTCATGCCGATGATGCTGTTCGCGATCGTCTTCGGCCTGTCGATGGACTACGAGGTCTTCCTCCTGTCGCGGGTCAAGGAGGAGTGGGACCGCACCGGCGACAGCCGAGAGTCGGTGGCCGACGGGCTCGCCGCCACCGCCCGGGTCATCACCGCGGCCGCCGCGATCATGGTCTTCGTGTTCGGCGCCTTCCTGCTGGAGGACCAGCGGGTCATCAAGCTGATGGGCACCGGCCTGGCCACGGCCATCCTCATCGACGCCACCATCGTCCGCATGCTGCTGGTGCCCGCCACCATGGAGCTGCTCGGCGACCTCAACTGGTGGCTGCCCCGGTGGCTCGACCGGCTCCTGCCGAACATCGACGTGGAGGGCCACGACGTCGACGCGCCGGCCCCCGACGCGGACGCCGGCGATGCCGGCGAACGCGGCGACGCCGAACCCGACGAGCCCGAGGTGCCCGAGCCCGTCGGGACCTGATCCCCGGGCGGCGCACCCGCACCGCCCGGCACCGCAGCGCGAGCGCGACACGGCCGGCACCCGGAGGTGCCGGCCGTGCCCGCGCCCGGGGCCGGGCCGATCAGCCCTCGGCCAGCTCCTCGATGGGCGGGCAGGAGCACACGAGGTTGCGGTCGCCGTAGGCCTGGTCGATGCGGCGCACCGGCGGCCAGTAGCGGTCGCCGCGGGGCACCGTCGGGCTCGGGAACGCCGCCAGCTCCCGGTCGTAGGGGTGCGACCAGTCGCGGAGGAGGCAGTCGACGGTGTGGGGGGCGTTGACGAGCGGGTTGTCGTCCGCGGGCCAGTCGCCCGCGGTCACCCGGTCGATCTCGCCGCGGATGGCGATCATCGCGTCGCAGAACCGGTCGATCTCGGCCAGGTCCTCGGATTCGGTCGGCTCGATCATGAGCGTGCCCGCCACCGGGAACGACATGGTCGGGGCGTGGAAGCCGTAGTCGATCAGGCGCTTGGCGACGTCGTCCACCGACACGCCGGTGGCCTTCGAGAGGGGGCGGAGGTCCACGATGCATTCGTGGGCGACCAGCCCGCCCCGGCCGGTGTAGAGCACCGGGAAGTGCGGGTCGAGGCGCCGGGCGATGTAGTTGGCGTTCAGGATCGCCACCTCGGTCGCTCGGCGCAGGCCGTCGCCGCCCATGAGGGCGATGTAGGCCCACGGGATCGGCAGGATGCTCGCGGAGCCCCACGGCGCGGCCGCGATGGGGCCCGCACCGCCGGCGGGACCGGCCTCGGCCACCAGCGGGTGGTTCGGCAGGTGCGGCGCGAGGTGGGCGCCCACCGCCACCGGGCCGATGCCCGGGCCGCCGCCGCCGTGGGGGATGCAGAACGTCTTGTGCAGGTTGAGGTGCGAGACGTCGGCGCCGAAGCGGCCGGGCCGGGCGAGGCCGACCATCGCGTTGAGGTTCGCCCCGTCCAGGTACACCTGGCCGCCGCCGTCGTGGACCGCGGCGCAGATGTCGGTGATGGCCTCCTCGAACACGCCGTGGGTGGACGGGTAGGTAATCATGAGCGCGGCCAGGCGGTCGCCGGCCTCGGCGATCTTCGCCCGCAGGTCCGCGAGGTCCACGTTGCCGTCGTCGTCGCAGGCCACCACCCGCACCGTCATGCCGGCCATCACCGCGGAGGCGGCGTTGGTGCCGTGCGCGGAGGAGGGGATGAGGCAGACGGTGCGGTCGAGGTCGCCGTTGGCCCGGTGCCAGCCCCGGATGGCGAGCAGGCCGGCCAGCTCGCCCTGGGAGCCGGCGTTGGGCTGGAGGCTGACCGCCGCGTAGCCGGTGATCTCCACCAGCCACCGCTCCAGCTCCGAGATGAGCCGCCGGTAGCCGGCGCTCTGGTCGAGCGGGGCGAACGGGTGGATGGCCCCGAACTCGGGCCAGGTGATCGCGGCCATCTCCGCGGTCGCGTTGAGCTTCATGGTGCAGGAGCCGAGCGGGATCATCGACCGGTCGAGCGCCAGGTCCCGGGCCGACAGGCGGCGCAGGTAGCGCAGCATCGCCGTCTCGGAGCGGTGGGCCCGGAAGATCGGGTGCTCCAGGATCGCCTCGTCGCGGCCCCGGCGGACCGCGGGCCCGAGCGAGTCGGCCACGGCGGCGTCGAGCGCGTCCCAGTCGACCGGGTCGAGGCCGAACGCGGCGACGACCACGTCGAGGTGGTCCCGGGTGGTCGTCTCGTCGCAGGCCACGCCCACCCGCTCGCCGTCCACGCGGCGGAGGTTCACGCCCCGCTCCAGCGCCGCGGCCACCACGACGTCCGCCCCGCCGGGCGCGACCGCGGTGAGCGCGTCGAAGCGGCCCTCGCCGTCGACGGTGACGCCGCCGGCCCGCAGCGCCGCGGCGAGCAGGTCGGCGTAGCGGTGGGTGCGCTCGGCGATCGCCGTCAGGCCCTCGGGGCCGTGGTAGACGGCGTACATCGAGGCGACCACGGCGAGCAGCACCTGGGCGGTGCAGATGTTGGAGGTGGCCTTCTCCCGGCGGATGTGCTGCTCACGGGTCTGGAGCGCCAGCCGGTAGGCCCGGTTGCCGTCGGCGTCGACCGACACGCCCACCAGGCGGCCCGGCAGGCTGCGCTGGAGACCGTCGCGCACCGCCATGAACCCGGCGTGCGGGCCGCCGAAGCCGACCGGCACGCCGAAGCGCTGCGCCACGCCGACCACCACGTCCGCGCCCATCGCGCCGGGGGAGCGGAGCAGGGTGAGGCCGAGCAGGTCCGCGTCGACGGTGACCACGGCGCCGCGCTCGTGGGCGGCGGCGATCACCGGCGTCCAGTCGACCACCCGGCCCGAGGAGCCCGGCAGCGGCAGCAGCAGCCCGAACGGGACGGCGCCGTCGGGGATGCCGTCGCGCAGGTCGGCGACCACCACGGGGAGCCCGATCGGCTCGGCCCGGGTGCGCACCACCTCGATCGTCTGCGGGTGGCAGTCGGCGTCCACGAGGAAGACCGCGTCGTCGGGCGCCTGCTTCGCCACCCGGCGGGCGAGGGTCATCGCCTCGGCGGCAGCCGTGCCCTCATCGAGGAGCGACGCGTTGGCCAGCTCCAGGCCCGCCAGGTCCGCGACCATCGTCTGGAAGTTGAGGAGCGCCTCCAGCCGGCCCTGGGAGATCTCGGGCTGGTAGGGCGTGTAGGCCGTGTACCAGGCGGGCGACTCCAGGATGTTGCGCAGGATGACCGGCGGCGTGACCGTCGCGTGGTAGCCGAGGCCGATCATCGAGGTGACGACCCGGTTCTCACCGGCGATGCGCCGCAGCTCGGCCAGCACCTCCGCCTCGGAGCGGGCGGCCGGCAGGTCGAGGTCGCCGTCGAGGCGGATGCCGGCCGGCACCGCGGCGTCCACGAGGGCGTCGAGGCTGTCGTAGCCCACGGCGGCGAGCATCGCGGCCTGGTCGTCGGCCGACGGGCCGATGTGGCGACCCCGGAACGGGGCGTCGCCCTCGAGGTCGGCGAGCGGGCGAGCGGTCATGGTGGCTCCTGGGAGGGTCACGGCGGCAGGACCCTCCCCGCTGTATCGGTACCTGAGAGCTTCACCCGGGTGGCCGGGCTTTCCCCTTCGGTGAGGTGCGCAGCGCACCTGCTTTCCAGCGTCGCCTCACCCCCACGGTCCGGTGGCCTGAGAGATTCCGGGGAGGAACTTGCTCCTTCGGCGTGCCCCGAGGGGCACTCTCCCGTGACGGTTCGATCGGCCCCGCCACGCTACCAGCCGGCCTCAAGAGACGCAGGTGCGACGGTCGTCCCGTCGCGTGTCTTCAGGACGCCAGGTGGCCCTGGTTGACGGATGTCACATGCCGGCCTACCGTTGGTGGAATGGCAGGAGAGTTCGGGACGCGGGTCCCGATGCGTTGCGTGGTGCTCATCCTCCTGCTCCTCGCGCCTTCGGCGGTCCTGCTCGATCGGGGCGTGGCAGAAGCAGGACCGAACGACTGGGGCTACATCGGCGGGTCGCACCCGATCCGAGCACCTGATTCCCGTGACCACTGGGCGTGCAAGAACGGTTCGGTGAACCTGGGGGAGCGCGCGCACCTCGACGCCGCGCTCGACCAACTGGCGAGTCAGACGGTCATGACCGCACACCAGTCCTCGACCTGCGGTTCGGCCACCGACGTCGTCTGGATCGCGACGGGACAGGATGGCATCGACGGGGCGCTCGGCCGAGCCGTGTGCGTCAAGCACGCGTCCTGGGGAGTTTGTGAGCAGTTCTGGGTCTTCTACGACCCGGCCATGCACTTCCTCGCAGCCTTCGATCAGTGTTCGTCCGATCAGTGCGTGGCGGACTCCTATCGGCTGAACCTGATCTTGACCTACCGCCATGAGCTCGGACACACCGCTGGGCTGCATCATTACGTTGGCCTGCTGAGCAGACCCTACGGAACCATGAACTCGAGTTGGCTTCCGCGGGGTCACCCCGATTGGCTTTGGTATCTCGTGTACGGCGACATACATGCCTTGCTGATCGACGCGCACATGTAGCGGTGTTCCTTCTCAACCGTGGACGACAAAGGAGCGACGTCATGAATGCCGCAATCCGGGACCCGAGGAGACGACTGCCGATCGTTCTCGGTGCGAGCCTTCTGGGGGCGACCATCTTCGGTGGCGGTTGCGGGCCTGGTAGCCCGACCGTCACGAACCAGCCCGGGGCGTCGAGTCCGGAGAGCTCGGCTGCGCAGCGCCCGACCGACGAGGGACCCGTTGACCGTGCCACGTCGGCCCGAACGTTCTGGGAGGCGGTTCGGGCGCTTCCCATCCACGAGGTGACGCGGCTCGCCCCCGGGCCTTCCACGCTCGACTCCCTGGTCGATCGATCCACCGCCATCGTCAGGGGGCAGGTCGCCAAGGTCGTCGTGGTCGACCGACCCTGGGCTCCAGAGCCGGATCTCCCGAATCCGGCCTCGGAGGTCGTGATCCGGCTGACCGTGACCGACACCAGCGAACTCGTTCCGTCTGAGGTCTCGGTCCCGACGGCGCTCGACTGGGAGGTCGTCGCATGGCAAGGAGACCCGGAGCAGGCGAGCGAGGTCGTTGAGGAGATCCGCGACGAGGTCGGCATGGGACCCGTCGGTGGCGACGTGATCCTCTACCTCTCCCCCCGGGCCGCCAACCATGAGCTGGAGGGCTCGCCGCCGAGGTGGTTCGCCATCAGCGGCATGCTCGCTGCCGGTGGTGAGACCGAAGTGCTCACGCTCACCGATGCCGGTCCGCTCGCAAACTTCGACGACCTGGATGCTCTTGAGGACGCGACCAGGCGCCTCGGTGAAGCAGTGAGCTGAACCCGTCGTCGGCCCCGCCACGCTACCAGCCGGCCTCAGTCGACCGGGGGCTCGCTGCCGTGGGCGTCGGGCTCGGCCTCGGCGATCCAGTCGAAGAGCGGCTGGGCGCAGAACCAGCCCGCGGTGCTGCTGCCCAGCTCCCGGTAGGTGGCCGCCGCCACCTCGGGCCGGATGGGTTGCACCTCGCCCGCGGCCCGGGCCAGCAGCTCCACCTCGCAGGTCCGCTCCATCGTCACGTACCAGAACACGGCCTCCTCGATGCTCTGGCCGACGGTGAGGATGCCGTGGTTGGCGAGGATGGCGGCCTTGCGCCCGCCGAGCGCGTGGGCGAGGCGCTTGCCCTCCTCGGGGTCGTTGACCACGCCCGAGTAGTCGGAGAAGACCACGTGGTCCTCGTAGAAGATGCACGAGTCCTGGGTGAGCGGGGCGAGGAGCCGGCCGAGCGTCGAGAAGGCGCGGCCGAAGCGGGAGTGGCTGTGCGCGGCGGCGAGCACGTCGGGCCGGGCCGCGTGCAGCGACGAGTGGATGGCGAACGCCGCCCGGTTGAGCCCCCACTGCGTGGCACCGCCGACCACCTGGCCGGCGTGGTCCACGAGGATGAGGTCGTCCGCGGTGATCTGCTTGAAGCTCATCCCGAACGGGTTCACCCAGAACAGGTCGGGGTCGCCCGGGTCCCGCACCGTGATGTGGCCGGCGACGCCCTCGTCGAAGCCGAAGCGGCCGAAGATGCGGAAGGCGAGCGCGAGGCGCTGCTTGCGGCGGAGCCGCTCCTGCTCCTCGCTCCGCTCTACGACGAAGGGGTGAGGTGAACGGGTGGTCATGGCTCTCCGGTCCCGCGGCGCCGGCACGCCGCGCAGGTCAGCGCATCGTACCGCCCGCCTCCCGGCGCGGACGCGGCGACGCGCTCGGCACGGACGGCGCGCCCGGCGCGCCCGGTGCGCGAACACCCGACACGCAACCTTCACCTGGGGGTAGGGTCCTCGGCCCCCGCCGGCTGCCTTCGCTCTCTAGCGTGCCGGCGTCCCCCCAAATCCCCCCGACAATCGAGATGGGAGCACGGATGTTCCTCCGACGCAGAACCGCGGCCGCGCTGGTCGCGGCCCTCGGCACCATCGCCTCGCTGCTGGGCCTGACCGCCCCGGCCGCGAGCGCGGCGGCGACGCCGTTCATCAGCGAGATCCACTACGACAACGCCGGCGCGGACCTCGGTGAGGCGATCGAGGTCCAGGCCGAGCCGGGCACCGACCTCACCGGCTGGACCATCGAGCTGCTCAACGGCGGGAGCAACCCCGCCGGCGCCTCCTACAGCACCCGCACCCTCACCGCGACGGTGGGGGCCGAGGGCGTGCACGTCGAGACCTGGCCCCAGGACGGCATCCAGAACGGCGACCCCGACGCGGTCGCGCTGGTGGACCCCGACGGCGAGGTCGTGGAGCTGCTCTCCTACGGCGGCACCTTCACCGTGGCGGCCACGAACCGCTTCCAGGGGCTCGCCACCACCGACCTCGGGGTGAAGGAGCTGTCCAGCACGCCGGTGGGCCAGTCGCTCCAGCGCATCGACGGCACCTGGACCGGACCGGCCCCCGCCTCGTTCGGCGCGGTGAACGCGCCCCCGGCCGAACCCGAGCCGGGGGCGTGCGTGGTCGACGCCGCCACCCACACCATCGCCGAGGTGCAGGGCACCGGGGACGCCACCCCGATCCCGCCGACGGCCACCGTCACCGTCGAGGGCGTCGTCACCGCCGACTGGCGGGCGGGCAACGTCAACGGCATGGCGATCCAGACGCCGGGCACCGGCGGCGCGGGCCGCCCCGTCGCCGCCGGCACCGCGTCGGACGGCATCTTCGTCTACTTCGGCACCGACCCGTCCGGGCAGCCGCCGATCGCCATCGGCGACGCCGTGCAGGTGACCGGCAGCGTGGTCGAGTTCGGCGGCCAGACCCAGATCGCCACCGCGTCGTCGGCCGCCACCGGCATCTGCGCGACCGACCAGGCCGTGCCCGAGCCCACGCCGCTCGCCCTGCCGCTCGACGCGGCGGCCCGGGAGTCCGCCGAGGGCATGCTCGTCGCCCCGGCCGGTCCCTACACCGTCTCCGACACCTATCAGAGCGACAGCTTCGGCCAGGTGTTCCTCGCCGCCGGCGAGGACCGGGCCCGCATCCCCACCGACCTCGCCCGGCCCGGCTCGGCCGAGGCGCTCGCGGCCAGGGCCGACAACGAGGCCCGCCGCATCCTCCTGGACGACGCCAGCAACCTGAACCTCGTCTCCGCCGGCCAGCAGCCGCCGTACTACGGGCCCGACAGCCCGCTGCGCGTGGGTGACCGGGTCGAGGCGTTCGGGCCCCTGGTGCTCGGCTACGGCTTCGACCACTGGCGGCTCCAGCCCACGACGCTCGTCACCGCCGCGACCCCGGCCGCCGAGCGCACCCGCTTCCGGGCCGACAACCCCCGCACCACCGCCCCCAACGACGTCGGCGGCGACCTGCGGGTGGCGAGCTTCAACGTCCTCAACTTCTTCGTGAACTACGGCGGCGACGCCCGGGGCGCGGCGGACGAGGCCGCGATGATCCGCCAGCGGGACAAGATCGTCGCCGCCATCACCACCCTCGACGCGGACGTCGTCGCGCTCCAGGAGATCGAGAACTCCGTCCGCTTCCCGAACGGCGGCCAGGACGCGCTCGTGCAGCTCGTCGCGGCCCTGAACGCCGCGGACGGTGCCGGCACCTGGGCGCACGTCGCCACCCCGGCCGAGATGCCACCGGCCTCGGCGCAGGACGTGATCGCCTCCGCCATCATCTACAAGCCCGCCGCGGTCGAGCCCGTCGGCGCCTCGCGGACCGTCGATGACGAGACCGTCTGGCACAACGCCCGCGAGCCCATCGGCCAGACGTTCCGGGCCGGCGAGGCGACCGTCACCGTCATCGCCAACCACCTGAAGTCCAAGAGCACCAGCTCGGCCGCCACCGGCGACAACGCGGACACCGGCGACGGCCAGGGCGCCTTCAACGGCGATCGCCGCCGCCAGGCCGCCTCGGTGCTCGCGCTGGCCGACGAGATGGCCACCGCCGCCGGCAGCGACGAGGTCCTGCTGCTCGGCGACTTCAACTCGTACACGTTCGAGGACCCGATGCAGGTCTTCTACGACGACGGCCTCGTCGCCCTCGACCACGAGCACGGCGCCGCGCCCACCTACGTCTTCTCCGGCGAGAGCGGCACCCTCGACCACGCCGTCGCCACCCCCGCTCTCGCGGAGCGGGTCACCGGCATCGACGTCTGGGAGATCAACGCCACCGAGGCGTACCCGTTCCAGTACGACGCGAACCCGGCCTTCTACGCCCCCGACCCGTACCGGGCCAGCGACCACAACCCGGTGGTCATCGGCCTCGACACCGGGGGAGAGGTCGAGCCCACCGGCCCCGTGGACCTCCAGATCCTCACGATCAACGACTTCCACGGCCGCCTCGAATCGCCCGGCAACGACGCGGAGGACCGCCCGATCGGCGGCGCCGCGCAGCTCGCCGGCCTCGTCGGCCGGCTCCGGGGCGAGAACCCGTACACGTCGTTCGTGTCGGCCGGCGACAACATCGGCGCCTCGGCGTTCGTGTCCGCCATCCAGGACGACACGCCCACCCTCGACGTCCTGAACCACCTCGGCCTGGAGGTGTCGGCCGTCGGCAACCACGAGTTCGACAAGGGCTTCGACGACCTGAGCGGCCGCGTCACCGACCAGGCCGAGTTCCCCTACCTCGGGGCGAACGTCTACCGCGACGGCGCCCGGGTGCTGCCGGCCTACGAGGTCGTGACCCACGGCGGCGTCGACATCGGCTACGTCGGCGTCGTCACCCAGGAGACCCCGAGCCTCGTGGCCCCCGACGGCATCGCCGGCCTGGAGTTCCGGGACCCGGTCGCCGAGGCCGAGGCCGTCGCCGCGGACCTCTCCGACGGCAGCGACGCCAACGGCGAGGCCGACGTGGTGGTCCTCCTCGTCCACGAGGGCGCCCCGGCCGAGTCCATCGACTCGGCCGAGGACCTGGAGGGCGACCCGGTCTTCGGGCCGATCATGGACGTGTCCGACGACGTCGACGCCATCGTCTCCGGCCACACCCACCAGCCGTACGCCTTCGTCGCCACCAAGCCGAACGGCGAGCCCCGCCCGGTGCTCCAGGCCGAGGACTACGGCAAGCGGATCGGCCGGATCACCCTCACCGTCGACCCGGCCACCGGCGAGATCGAGGACCCCACCGCCGAGCTGGTGCCGGTCGTCGGCGTCACGCCCGACCCGACGGTCGCCGACATGGTCGCCGGGTACAAGGCCGAGGCCGACGTGCTGGGCGAGGTGGAGATCGGCTCGATCACCGCGGACGCCCTCCGGGCCCGCACCCCGAGCGGGGGCGAGGACCGGGGCAGCGAATCGGTCCTCGGCAACCTGGTGGCCGACGCCCAGCTCCACGGCACCCGGGCCCCCGAGCGTGGCGGCGCCCAGCTCGCGCTGATGAACGCCGGCGGGCTCCGCGAGGACCTGCTGTACGCCCCCGACGGGATCGTCACCTACGGGGAGGCGTTCGCCGTGCAGCCCTTCGCCAACGACGTCGTCACCAAGACCTACACCGGTGCCGAGCTGAAGCAGGTGCTCGAGGAGCAGTGGCAGCCGACCGGCGCCTCCCGGCCCGTCCTGTGGCTCGGCGTCTCCCAGGGCTTCACCTACGAGTACGACAGCAGCCGGGCCCGCGGGGAACGCGTCGACGCCTCCTCGATGCGCCTCGACGGGGAGCCGATCGACCCCGCCGGCACCTACCGGGTGGCGATCAACGCCTTCCTCGCCAGCGGCGGCGACAACTTCGCCACCCTGGCCGGGGGCACCGACCGCAAGGCCACCGGCGACAACGACCTGATCCTGCTCCGCGACTACTTCGAGGCCAACAGCCCGGTCACCCCCGACACCGCCGAGCGCACCCACGAGGTGCCCCGGACCTTCGAGACGGTCGAGGAGCAGGTGACCGCCCAGTTCCGCGACGTGGCCGGCCGCAACCCCGACCCGCTGGAGCTGGCGGCCTGGAGCCTGGCCATCGAGGCCGGCACCCGGAGCGTCGAGCAGCTCGTGGTGCAGCTCCTCACCGTCGACCCCTCCGGTGTCGATGCCCGGGTCATCCGGCTCTACGACGCCTTCTTCAAGCGGGTGCCCGACGCAGCCGGCTTCGACCACTGGACCGGCCGGCTCCGCGCCGGGCGGCCGCTGAAGGTGGCCGCGGACACCTTCGCCCGCTCGGCGGAGTTCCGCAACCGCTACGGCAGCCTGTCGAACGCCGCCTTCGTCGACCTCGTCTACGAGAACGTGCTCGGCCGCGCGCCCGACCCGGCCGGCCGGGCCCACTGGATCGACCAGCTCGCCCGCACGGCGCGCACCCGGGGCGAGGTGATGGCGCAGTTCGCCGAGTCGGCGGAGAACCGGCGCCGGACGGTGCCGCTCCTCCAGGTGGTCGAGCTGCACCGCAGCCTGCTCCGGCGACTGCCGCGCACCGCCGAGGCGACCGTGGCCGTCGACGCGCTGCGCGACGGCTCGGCGAGCCTGGAGGACCTGGTGGCCGAGATCCAGGCCGGCGTGGAGTACCGGTCCCGCTTCACCTGACCGGCCCGCCGGGACGGCCACCTCGAACCGACACCGGCACGGTCCCGCAGCCCGGCGCTGCGGGACCGTGCCGGTCCGCGTCCCGGGTCACCCGCCGGCGCGGGGCGGTCGGGTAGACACGGAGCCGTGAGCGAACCGGGCGCGAGCAGACGGAGCGAGGAGCGCTGCCGGTGGTGCGGCCGCCGGCTCCCGGAGCGGACCGGCCCCGGCCGCCCCCGCCGCTACTGCCGGGCCGGGTGCCGGCAGGCCGCGCACCTCGCCCGCAAGCTCGCCGCCGCCCACGGCCTCGGCGACGGCGACGTCATCATCGACCGCGAGCGCCTGGAGGAGCTGCAGGGGCTCCTCTACTGCCTCCAGGCCGCGATCGAAGACGTCGACCGGGACCTGGTGGGCCGCCCCAGCGCCCGCGAGGTCCGCGAGGCCCTCGACTGGCTGCTCGACAACGCCCGCCCGCTGGCCGACACCTGGATCGAGCCCCGCACCGCCGCGGTCGAGGGCTGAGCGCCCGAGCGGCGGGGGAGGGGTCAGCGCAGGCCGACGTAGGGCGTGGGCGGCACGACCGAGGTGTCGATGCCCTCGCGGTCGAGCAGCTCGTACAGCTCGTCGCGGCCCGGCGGCTCGGACCGCTGGAGGTACATGAGGCCGTCGAGGTGGTCGATCTCGTGCTGGAGGATGCGGCCGACGACCTCGTCCGCGGTGATCTCGAAGCTCTCGCCGTGGACGGTCCGGGCCCGCACCTGCACCCGCTTGGGCCGCCGGACGTCGAGGTGCGCCCCCTCGACCTGGAGCGACAGGCAGCCCTCGTTGTAGCCCCACACGCTGGTGGTGGCCCGGATCTCGGGGTCCACGAACGCCTCGGGCGCCGCCCGCTTGTGCACCTGCACGAACAGCCGGACCGGCAGGCCCACCTGGTTGGCGGCGAGGCCGACGCCGGGGGCGTGGTGCATCACCGACACCAGGTGCTTCACGAACGACCGCACGTCATCGGTGATCTCGCCGACGGGGCGCGTCGGCTCGTGCAGGGCCGCCGTGCCGAGCGGCACGATGCCCACCGCGGCGTGGGGCAGCTCCTCGTCCGCGGCGAGGAGCTGGTCGGCCGGCCAGTCGGCGCTCGCCCCCGGCGCGACCGACTCGATCGGCCCGAGCGGCTCCAGCAGGTGGTCGGGGGCGTCGGGGTCGTTGGCCCGGTAGCGGCGCCCGCAGGTGCACGTGCACCACTCCTTGAGGCGGCCCCGGGCATCCCAGAGCGAGATGCGGTTGAGCGGCACGCACGGGCGCTCCCCACCCCGCGCCTTGCACACCGAGACGGTCACCCGCCCGGCGTGGCGCACCGTGCCCGGACCCTTCTTCCTGCGCTGGCTCACGGCGGGGAAGCCTCGCACGGTCGCCGGGCCGGCACCAGCCGAGGCGGGGGAGCGGGCTCGGCGCCCGGCATCGACCTCCGGGGCGATCGCGCGCCGTAGCATCCGGGGAACGCGCCCGCGAGGAGGAACGCTGTGAACCGTGCCCTGAAGCAGCCCGTCGTGCTCGCGTCGACCCTGATCGGCGCGGTGCTCGCGCTGGTGGTCGGCCTCGCCTACCTGGGCGGGTTCAGCAACCCGGTCGGCAACCTCCACGACGTCCAGGTCGGCATCGTCGACCTGGACGAACCGCAGCAGCTCGGCGACCGGGAGCTGTCGGTGGGCGCCACGTTCCACCGGGCGCTGCTCGACCGCATCGCCGCGGCGGACGACAGCCCCGTCCGGCTCGTCACCTACCCCGACGAGGCCGCGGCCCGCGAGGCCCTGCTCGACAACCGGGTGACCGGCGTGGCGATCCTGCCCGCGGACCTCACCGCCACCGTCATCGACATCGGGATGCGGAGCGCCACCGGGCAGCCGGCCGAGCCGGCGACGGTCCGGCTGCTGCTCAACGAGGGCGCCGGGGCGCTGCAACCCAGCGTGGTCACCCAGGCCGCCACCGCCGCCCAACAGCAGCTCGCCGACACCGTCAGCGGCCTGCTCGTCGCCCAGCTCGACGCCGCCGGCCTCCAGGTGCACCCGTCGAACGCGGCGGTGATCGGCCAGCCCGTGCGGGTGGAGACGGTCGGGCTGCCCCACCTCGGCGACCACGCCGGTCGGGGCCTGCCGCCGCTCTACTACTCGGTCGTCATCACCCTCGTGGGCCTGTTCGGCGCGGTCGCCCTGCACGCGCTGGTCGGCGCGCTCGTGGACGAGGAACCTCAGCACATCCTCGGCCGCAAGCTCGACCTCGGCCACCTCGACCTCGACCGCTGGCAGCGCTACCGCCTGGAGGCCGTGCTGCTGGTGCCGACCGCGGTGCTCGGCGGCATCGTGGCCACCGTCACCGCCACGGGCATCGTCGGCACCCAGATCGCGTCGGTGCCCGCGACGCTCCTCGTCTCGATCCTCGGCGCGCTCGCGCTCAGCCAGCTCACCCTCGCGGTCATCACCGGCTTCGGCTCGCTCGGCCTGCTCGTGGCCGTGCTCGCCACCACGATCTTCGGCGTGCCCTCGGCCCGAGGCGTCTACCCGGCCGAAGCCATTCCGGCGTTCTTCCAGGCGCTCGGCTTCCTCCCCATGCGCTGGATCGTGGACGGCGCCCGCGCCGCCTTCTACTTCGACGGCCGGGCCGACGCCGGCCTCCGGGGGTCGATCGTCGTCCTCGTGGCCTACGTCGTCGGGTCGGTCCTCGCCGGTGTGGCGGTCGCCCGGCTGAGCCACCGCCGCTCGATCGAACCCTCGACCTGACCTCGACGGTGAGGTCGACCGCGCCGAGCCGCTCGGTCGTCCGGTCCGCCGGGCCGTCCCCGTTTCGTCACGTGACGTAATGGCGGGGGAGGGCGGTGGCGCCGCGGCGCCGGGGGAGCCGGACCCACCAGGTCGCCTCGACGGCCAGCGGTCGGTGAGGTCCCGGGCTCGACCGGCTCCGGGCGGCCGGCTCGCTCGGCGTGCGCTCCGGCGCGAGTCGCGGGTCCGCGGTGCCGGGTGCGAGTCGAACCGTCCCGTCGCGCTCGTCATATCGTCACGTGACGTAACGGTCGACGGATCGGCATGAGGCGAGGGGGCGGCTGCGAGGGGGTCGAGCGGCGCCGGCGGGGTCAGCCGAGGCGAGCCGGACCGCGTCGGCGGGATCGAGCCCAGGTCGCCCCGCCCGGATGCAGCCGACGGCTGTCCGTCGAGCACGGGCGGAGCACGGAGCGACAGGACGGCCGCCGGCAAGACGGCACGGCCGTCGGACAGGGAGGTGGATCAGCCTCACCCCATGGCCGGGGAGACCCCACGAGCAGGCAGGTCGCCCCTGCGAACGCCTGGAGGCCAGGCGCCCATAATCTACGTTATGTCAACTTTCTAGATGTCGACCAGGATCGTGGGTGGGCCGCTGCCCCGTTCTCGGGTGGTGCGCAGGGCGAGGACATCCGTGTGACGGGGTCGGATCGGGACGGCGCAACGGCGGCAAGGCGAGTGGTCGGGACCGAGTAGGTTTTGGCTCCTATGTCTCGCAGGATCGACATCGAACTGACCAGCACCCGTGACGACGGGTCGTGGACCTGGCGTGCCGCCGGGGCCAAGCAGCCCAAGGGCAGCCTCGACGGCACGCTGCTGCCCGGCGGCGCGTCGGTCGGCGACGTCCTGCGGGCCGAGGTGGAGACCACGCTCGACGGCACCTCGGTGCTGTCGGTCGCGGCCCCCAAGGAGCGCGCTCGCCAGGAGCCCGAGCGCATCGAGCTGATCGGCCGCACGCTGCGCGACGACGAGCTGGTGATCGAGACCCGCGCCCGCCGGGGTCGCCGCGCCCGTGGCGACCGCGACGACCGGGGTGACCGCCGCCGGGGTCGTGACGGCGAGCGCCGCCCCCGCCGGGACGGCGACCGCCGGGATCGCGGCGAGCGAGGCGACCGTGGCCCCCGTGGCGATCGCGACCGTGGCTCGCGGGGCGACCGGCCCCAGGGCGAGCGCCGGGACCGGCCCCGCCGCGACCGCCCGGCTCCCCCGCCCAAGCCGAAGGCCAAGCGGCTCCGCGCCGGCCGCACGCACCGCAAGGCCGCCCTCGCCGCCCTCGCCCCCGAGGAGCAGGTGATCGCCGAGCAGGTGCTGCAGGGCGGCATCCCCGCCGTGCGCCAGGCCGTGGAGAAGATGAACGAGCAGGCCCGGGCCGAGGGTCGACCCGAGGTCAAGCCCGACGCCCTCGTCGCCGTCGCCGAGCGCCTGCTCCCCGCCCTCCGCACCGCCGAGTGGCGTGACCGCGCCGACGCCGCGGTGGCCGACCTCGACGAGCTCGACCTGCGGGACCTCCGCTCGGTCGTCGTGGCCGCCGACCAGGCCGCCAAGGACGACGAGGCCCGGGCCATCGCCGCCACGCTGCGCGAGGGCCTCGGCCGCCGGGTCGAGGGCGAGCAGGCCAAGTGGCTCGCCGAGATCGCCGAGAACCTGGACGACGGGCGGGTCGTGCGGGCCCTGCGCCTCAGCTCCCGCCCGCCGAAGGCCGGCGCCCCCCTCCCCGGCGACCTCGCCACCCGGCTCGCGGAGGCGACCGCGGCCTCGCTCACCGCCGACACGCTCACCGACCGGTGGGCCACCGTGCTCGACGCGCTGTCCTTCTCCCCCGTCCGCCTCACCGTGACGCCGGCGTCGAAGCCCGACGCGCCGTCGGAGGAGCTGCTCGCCGCGGTGACCCGCGTCGCCGCCCGCCTCCCCCAGATCGCCGCCGTCTTCGGCATCGAGGCGCCCGCCGAGGCCCCCCGGCGCCGGGGCGGGCGCGGCGGTGGCGGCCGCCGCTCCGGTGGTGGGGCCAAGCCCGGCGGCGCCCCGAAGCCGCCCGCCGCCCGCCCGGCGGCCACCGACCGGGCCCCGGCCGAGGCCGCGACGCCGACCGGCGAGTCGGCCACCCCCGAGGCACCCGCGGCCGCACCGGTGGAGGCCCCGGCGCCCGAGGCAGCCGACGCTGCTGCCGAGCCGGTGGCGTCGGGTGAGGCTCCGGCTGAGGTCGAGGCTCCTGCGCCCGTCGGGTCCGCTGCCGAGTCGGACGAGGCACCGGCGGCGTCCGAGCCGGCCGCGCCCGCCGACGCCGGTTCGACCGACGGGGCTGACGCGCCGGTCGAGGTCGAGGCCGACCCCGCGGCTGCGGTCGAGGTGGAGGGCGACGCCGCGAGCGACGCCACCGACGACGACGACTGAGGCGGCGAGGGGGCACCGCTCCCCCGCCCGTGCGCCCGGTGCCCGACCCTCGTGGCCGGGCACCGGCGCGTCGTGGGCGCCTCGGCCGGAACCTGACTGGTCGGTCAAGTTGGGTAAGGTGCGGGGCATGACCGTCGAGTACGAACTGCGCGGCCACGTCGCCGTCATGACCATCAACCGCCCCGACGCCCGCAACGCCGTCAACACCGACGTCGCCCAGGGCCTGGAAGCCGCCATCGACAAGCTCGAAGCCGATGACGACGCCTGGATCGGCATCATCACCGGCGCCCGCACCGACAAGGGCTGGATCTTCTGCGCCGGTGCCGACCTCAAGCAGATGAGCGTGGACCCGGGCGGCATGAGCACCGCCAAGGGCGGCTTCGCCGGCTTCGTGCAGCGGGAGCGGACCAAGCCGGTCATCGCCGCGGTCGACGGCCCCGCGCTCGCCGGCGGCACCGAGATCGTGCTCGCCTGCGACCTGGTGGTGGCCTCGCAGGCCGCCGTCTTCGGCGTGCCCGAGGTCAAGCGGAATCTGGTGGCCGCCGCGGGCGGCCTCTTCCGCCTCCCGCAGAAGATCCCGACCAACATCGCGATGGAGCTGGCCCTCACCGGCCGGCTCGACTTCCCGGCCGAGCGGGCCTACCACTTCGGCCTGGTCAACCGGCTCACCGAGGAGGGCGAGGCGCTCGCGGGGGCGCTGGAGCTGGCCGGCGAGATCGAGCAGGCCGCCCCGCTCGCGGTGCGCGAGAGCATGGCGATCGTGAAGGCCACCTTCCCCGACGAGGCCGAGGGCTGGCGGCTCTCGGGCGAGGGGATCATGAAGATGTTCGGCACCGAGGACTTCAGCGAGGGCCTCACCGCGTTCATCGAGAAGCGCCCGCCGGCCTGGAAGGGCCGCTGATCGACCGGGGCCGCCTGCGCCCCCACCTGACGACCCGGTGCCCGCTCCCCCGTGGGGCGGGCACCGGCGCGTCAGGTGATGGTGTCGATGATGCGGTGGTCGTGGAGGAACTCGGCCATGCCGGGCGCCAGGGGCAGGCTCGCGACGTCCGCGAGGTCCACCCAGCGGGCGGCCGCGGCGTCGCCGCCGGCTCGGGGCTCGGCGCTCTCGAACAGGTGCACCTCGAAGTCGAGGATCACCAGGTGACGGCCACCGGGCTCGTCGGGCAGGATCTCGCTCCAGCCGATGAGGCGGCCGCAGGCCCCGTCGAGTCCCGTCTCCTCCCGCAGCTCGCGCGTCACCGCCTCCGGGACGGTCTCGCCGTCCTCGACCCGGCCGCCGGGTACCGCCCAGAGCGCCGCGTTCGGCTCGTTCGACCGCCGGATGAGCAGGAGGCGGTCGTCGTCCACCACCACCGCGCCGACCACCAGCTCGGGCCCGGCCACCTCAGTCGACCTCGGGCGGGTCGGCGACCAGGGAGCGGTGCACGAGGATCGCCCGGGCCTTGAGCCCGTGCGCTTCGAAGAAGTTCTTCGAGTGCCGGTCGCCGGGGAGCACGAAGGAGTCGATGCCCACCGCGCCCCGGTCGGACGCGGCGGCGACGAGCTGGTCCATCAGCGCCTCCCCCACCCCGACGCCCCGGGCGTCGGGCTGGACGTAGAGGTCGCTGACCACGAGGAGCGTCTCGCCGTCGTGGAGCGCCTCGAAGCGGGCGAGGGCGTAGCCCACGGGGGCGTCATCGATCAGGCCCAGGAGCGCGAGGCGGTCCTCGGCGCCGACGAGGTGCTCGGCGATGTCGACGTCGCAGGGCTCGGGCCGCGCCTCGCGCCGGCTCCACAGGTCGCCGCCCCGGTTCGGTCGCAGCTCGGCCAGCCCCTCCCGGTACAGCTCCACGATCGTCGGGGCATCCTCGGCGGTGGCCCGCCGTGCCGACTCCACTCAGCCGCCCTGGAGCTGGGTGATCTTGCCGAGGATGGTGCGCCGTCCCCGGTGGGCGGACTCGTAGCGGGCGACCTCGGCCAGCTCGTCGGCGCTCAGCCCGGCGAGGCGGGGGATCACCTGGGAGGCGGCGAGGCTGTCGTAGTCGGTGATCGCCAGCGTGGCGGCCCCGGCGCCCGACTGCGCCGTGGGCGCGGCGGCCGGTTCGGCCGCTGCCGGCGCGGCCCCGGCGGTGGCGTCCGGCGGGGCGGTCCGGTCCTCGCGGAGCCCGAACTCGGCGAGGACCGCCTCGGCGCGCTCCGCCACCCGGGCCACGCCCTTGCCGGCCTCGGCCTGGCCCTGGTCGACCGCGAACTTGCCGACCACCTTCGCCATCGTGACCTGGTTGCGACCGCGCTCGACGAAGGTGGGGAGCAGCCGCCGCGCCTCGAGCGCGAAGCCGAGGGGGGCGTACACCACCAGGTCGAGGGCGGCGTCGAGGGGGCGCTTCTGGTCGGTCACGCCGCCAATGTTGGCGCGTCGGGCGGGGCCCGCCCAACCGGGACGCCGATCCGCTCAGGTCGGGATCGGCCGCAGCCGCCGGCGGATGCCCTCGATGCGCCGGCGGACCGACCGCGCGTCGACCTGCTCGTCGGCCTCGACCGCGGCGACGAGGGACGTGGCCCCCGCCCGATCGCCCCGGTCGAGGCGCTGCTCGGCGAGGTCGAGGGCGGCGAGGTACCACCACTCGGTCCGATCGCCGGGGGCCCGGTCGGCGATGGCGTCCTCCAACAGCACCTCGGCCGCGGCGGGGTCGTCCCGGCGGGCGGCGGCCCGTGCCAGGACGACGAGCGACTGGATGCGGCTCTCGTCGTCGCCCACCCCGGCCCGGGCCAGGCCGAGCGCGCTGCGGGCGAGGCGGTCCGCGGTGCCGACCGCGCCGAGTTGCAGCTCCACCAGGGCCAGCTCGGCCAGCACCCGGGCGTCCTCGTCGGGCACGCCGGGCACCCGGTCGTCGGCGCCGGCGGCGTGCAGCAGCGCCCGCGCCCGGTCGAGGTCGCCGAGGCGCCGGGCGGCCTGGGCCGCGACGAGGGTGGCGACGGTCAGCTCCCAGCCGGCCTCCAGCTCCGTGAACCGCTCGGCCGCGGCCTCCGCGAGCGCACCGCCCTCCGCGACCCGGCCGAGCGACACGAGCGCGGCGGCCTCCAGCGCGGCGCAGGTCCACTCGCTCCACGGGTCCTCGTTCGCGGTGGCCTGCACGCGGACCGACCGGGCCATCTCCAGGGCCCGGCCGGCGTGGCCCCGGCGCAGGAAGGCGTGGCCGAGCAGGCCGAGGCACCAGCCGGTCTCCCCCGTCTCGCCGCCGGCCGCGGCCAGCCCGGCGGCCGTCCAGAGGTGGGCCTGCGCGTCGGCCAGGTGCCCGTCGAGCAGCTCGCACCAGCCCAGGTAGCGCAGCGTCTCACCGTGGCGGACCGGCTCCTCGATCTGCTCCTCCAGGGCCGCGGCCCGCCGCAGCCGGGCCATCGCCGCCCGGGGGCGCCCGGCCACGAACTCGGCCCACCCCTGGAGGCGGAACGTGTCGGCGACGCCCTGGGGGTCTTCGAGCGCGCGCCAGCGGGCGATCGACGCGTCGAACAGCTCGCGCGCCACCTCCGGCTGCCCCTGGAGCCGGGCGACGGCGCCGAGGTTCGCCTCGGCCAGGGCCGCCATCGGGGGCCGGGTGTGGCCGGCGCGGCGGCGCAGCTCCCGGAAGGTCGCCTCGGCCTCGTCGTGCTCCCCCACCTCCAGGAGCACCCGGCCGTGCTCCGCGAGCACCTCGATGACCTCGTCCTCGTCCGCGCTGCCGACGGCGAGCGCCCGCCGGTACCAGCGGTCGGCGCGGCGCAGGCCGTCCCGCCGGGCGTCGTCGCGGGCGGCGTGGACCAGCGCGGCGAAGGCGGGCGCGAGCACCTCGGTCGGCTCGTGGTCGACGGCCCGGGCCAGGGTGACGGCCCGGTCGTAGTGGTGGGCCAGCAGGGCCGGGGGCACCGGCTCGCCCTCGTGGTGGGCGCGGTCCTCCAACCAGGTGGCCAGGAGCGCGTGCCGCTCGGCCCGCTCCCCCAGCGGCATCGACGCGTAGGCGACGTCGCGGGTGAGGACGTGGCCGAACTCCCAGTCGCCGTCGGGGCCGCGGCGGCCCCGGGTGACGAGCCCCCGGGCGACCAGCTCGTCCAGCAGGGCGCGCACCTCGTCGTCGCTCCGGTCACCGAGGTCCACGAGGGCGTCGCGCCAGAAGCGGCGCCCGGCGACCGCGGCGTCGGCCACGAGGGAGCGGGCCGGCGGGTCGAGCGCGTCGAGGCGGGCCCCGATGAGCGAGCGGAGGCCGTCGGGGATCGGCTGCTCCGACTCGGGGTCCTCGTCCCAGAGCCAGAGGTCGTCGTGCAGGGCGAGCTGGCCGGCCTCCACGAGGAAGCCGACGAGCTGCTCCAGCAGCAGCGGGTTGCCGCCGGCGGTGCGGACCAGGCGCTCCAGCGCGGCGGGGCCGATGCGGCCGGTGCCGCCCCGCTCGGCGAGGAGCGTGGCGACCAGGGCGGTGGCCGCCTCGTCGTCCAGCGGGCCGAGCACGGTCGTGTGGGCGATCCGGCCCCGGCGCAGCACCGGGCCGTGGCGTTCGAGCACGTCGTCGCGGCCGATGCCGAGGAAGAAGATCGGCAGGTGCGCCAGGCGCTCGGCCACGGCGACGAGGAAGCGGCTCAGGCCCCGGCCGGCCCAGTGCAGGTCATCCACCACGACGAGGGTGGGCGAGCTGCGGGCGGTGGCGCCGAGCAGGGTGCCGACCGCGGCGAGCTGCTGGGCGCTCGGCTCGACCCGCACCGACCGGGGTTCGACGTCGACGGGTCGCGAGCCGGCCTCGCCCAGGCCGAGCAGGTCCGCGAGGCGCGGGCCGAGCACCCCGGCCCGGTCACCGAGGCCGACGGCGGCGAGCCGGCGGTCGAGGAGGCGGCGCTGCTCGGTGAGGTCGGTGCCGGTGGGCAGGGCGAGCGCGGAGCGGGCCAGCTCGGCGACGGGGGCCAGCTCCGCGTCGGCCGCGTAGGACGGGCAGGTGACCCACACCAGCCGGGTGCGGGGCGAGCGGGCGAGCACCCGCTCCGCCACCTCCTGGGCGAGGCGGGTCTTGCCGACGCCGGCCTCCCCGACGAGGAACGTGAGGCCGCTGCGCGGCGCCGACGCGGCCGCCTCGACCTGCTCCCGGAGGTCGCGGACCTCGCGGTCGCGGCCGACGAGCGGGCCGAGCGGCACCGCGGGCAGGTCTCCGGCGGGCGGGGGCTCCACGACGGCCTCCGCCGCCCAGACCGGCACCGGCTCGGCCTTGCCCTTGAGCGCGAGGGAGCCCCGGGCGGCGAAGGTGACCGTCGGGGCCGCGGCGCGGGTCCGCTCCCCCACCAGGATCTCGCCGGGCGCGGCCGACTCGGCCAGGCGGTGCGCGGTGTTCACCGCGTCGCCGGTCACCGTGTAGCCGCCGGCGGGGCCGACGACGCCGGCGAGCACCTCGCCGGTGTTGATGCCGATGCGCAGCCGCAGCCCCGGGTCGACGGCCTCCAGGGCGCCGCCCAGCTCCAGCGCGGCCCGCACCGCCCGCTCGGCGTCGTCGCCGTGGCTCGTCGGGGGGCCGGAGACCGCCATCAGCTCGGCCCCCGCGGTCTTTTCCCCCCTGCCCCCCCCGCCTCACCCCCTGTGTTTTTCCCCCCGGGGCCGCCGTAGCGGGTGACCCGGGGCGGGAGCCGGTCGAAGCAGGCGTCGAGCAGCTCCTTCACCGACTCGGGGTCACGGTGCTCCGCGAGGCTGGTGAAGCCCTCCAGGTCCGCGAAGACGACCGTGACGATCCGGCGCTCCTCCCCGCTCGCGTCGGCGAGGATCGGGTGGCCGCAGGACGGGCAGAAGCGGGCGCCCTCGGGCAGCTCGCCGGCGCAGATCGGACACGTCGGCCCGTCGGCGGTCATGGCCACGCCGCAGCGGTCACGCCGGGCTCAGACGAAGCGTTGCTTCATGGGGCAGTCCTCGCCGTCGAGGCCGCCCGGGCAGTCGCTCCGGCGGGTGGAGAACTGGCTGCGGCGCACGAGCAGGAAGCACTCGGGGCACGGGATCTCCTCCGCGGCCTTGGGGGCGACGCGCTCGCCCACCTCGCTCACCTCGCCGGTGGGCTCGTCGTCCTCGTCGTCGTCCACGCCGGCGGCGATGCGGTCCCGCAGGATCGTGTCGAGGTCCTCCTCGACGTCGTCGGGGTCCGCCTCCTCGTCGTCTTCCTCGTCCTCGCGGGTGCGGTTCTTGGCCGGGCGGTCCTCGGCGTCGGGGGTGTCGTCGTCGGCGGCATCCTCGTCGTCATCGTCGGTGGCGAGCTCGTCGATCTCCTCGTCGGGGAGCTCCTCGTCCTCGAGGTCGTCCACCTCGTCGTCCTCGACGAGATCCTCCTCAACGAGGTCGTCTTCAACGATGTCGTCAGCCATGGTTTCCTTCGGAGGCGCCGGGTTCCGGACGGTGGACGGGTTCGGCGAAATCGCCGCGGCGGATACTACGCGCGCCACCGGCGGCCGCCGCATCCACCGGGGAGAAATCCGGCACAGGCCGGACGGTTCCCGGCCGCGCCGGGCAGGTCAGTGGGCGGAGCGGCGGGCCTCGGCCCGGCGCTCGGCGTCGAGGCGCTCCAGGGCGGGCTCGGGCGCGTGGTCCACGAAGCGCATGGCGAGGGCCACGGCGCGGTGGCCGGCCTGCTCCTCGATGAGCCGGTGCATCTCCTGGGCGACCCGCCGGTAGGTCGGGTGCCCCTGGGGGCCGCTGCGCAGCTCCAGCAGGTGCATGGCCTCGCGGGCGTTCATCTGCATGGTGAAGCGGATGCGGTACGCGAGCGCGACCGCGTAGGCGGCCTGGGCCGGGAAGCGGTCCTCCAGCAGGTGGTAGAGGTCCGCGGAGCGCGCCATCGCGTCGTCGTAGGTGGCGGTGTGGCCGGCGAGGTCCACGGCCTCGGGGCGCACGTAGCCGTGGTGGGGGGGGAGCGCCTGCCACTCGATGGTGAGCATCCGGTGGCGCTGGAGGTCCCGGAAGGCGCCGTAGTCGGCCAGGACGTCGAAGCGGTAGTCGATGCGCTCGAAGGCCCGGCCCGGGCGGTGGCGGCGGTTGTCGCGCTCGCCGACGTAGGCCCGGATGACCTCGGCGCGCTCCTCCACCGTCATCGCCCGCACCCGGCGCTCGACCTGCGCCTCGGGCCGGTCGGTGTGGGCGTAGAGCATGGCGGTCACGAGCTTGACCTCGGCGTCGGGGTCCACCTCGGCCAGGGTCACGAGCGGCGCCGGCTCGGGGTCGCCGCCGTCGAAGAGCCGGGCCGACAGCTCGTCCATCGCCGTGCGGTTCTGCGCGAGGTAGCTGCTCCAGGCGACGCCACGGTCGTCGAGGTCGACCCGCTTCAGGAACGACGGGATGACCTTGCGCAGCTCGTGGAGCATGAGGTCGGCGTAGGAGCGGGCCTCGGGCAGCGGGTGGGAGCGCATCCGCAGCAGCAGCGCCTCGTACGCCTGGCCGGTGCCGTAGATGCCGACGTTGGAGAGCGACGCGGCGGGCAGCATGCCCCGCAGCGCGTCGAACGCCTTGGCCCGGATGGCGGTGCGGTAGACGAAGTCCGAGTCGCCCGGGTCCTTCGGGAAGCGCTCCCGGAAGAAGTCGACCAGGAGCGGTACCAGCAGCGCGTACGTGTCGAAGAGGCGGTCCATGTCGCCCACGTAGCGGGTGCCGAGCGGCGACCCGAGGATCGCCGGGTCGCGGTGGAAGCGGTAGCGGCCGCCGATGCGGGCGTCGTAGGAGATGTAGCGGGTCGACTGCTCCAGGTAGGACATGAGCCGGCCCCACTCCAACACCTTCGTGAGCAGGTTGGACGCCTGCTCGCAGGCGAGGTGGACCCCGCCGAGCTGGGCCACCGAGTCGTCGCCGTACTCGAAGAACACCCGGTCGTACAGCTCCTCGGCCCGCCGGAGCCCGATGGTGGCGTCGATGCCGTCGTCGCCGGAGATGTCCAGCTCCCCGACGAACTCGTCCAGGAACAGCCGGCGGAGGCTCTTGGGCGAGCGGGAGTAGCGGGCGAAGAGCGCCCCCTTCACCACCTCGGGGAGGTTGACGAGCGCGAAGACGGGGCTGTCCAGGTTCGTGAAGTAGCGACGGAGGACGTCGGCCTCCTGGGGGGTGAAGTCCTCGGCGACGTAGGTGGTCACGGCTGCCGAGACTAGGGGGTCGCGGGTGGCCGGTCGGGGATCCGCCGAGCCCCGCCGCCGCTCACACGTCGGGGCTGCCGGTGGCGAGGCCGGCGGCCCGGGCGGCCTCGAACGCGGCGGTCACCTCGGCCAGCGCGCCGTCCTCGCACCAGAGGTCGACCACGGTCGCGGCCAGGGCGCGGGCGCCGTCGAGCACCGCCCGATCGCCCGCCTCACCGCCGGCGAAGGCCGCGAACGCCTGGGTGTGGATCGCCACGTCGGGGGTGGAGACGGCGATCATCGGGTGGATCGACGGGACGATGTGGCTGATGTTGCCCATGTCGGTGCTGCCGACCACCGCGTTGGTGGCGTCCGCGTCGAGGAGGGTCCGGCCGGTGCGGGCCAGGTTGGCGCGGTAGCGGGCGATCAGCGGCTCGTTGTCCACCAGGTCGGCGAAGGCCGGGTCCCGCCAGGTGGCGTCCATCTCGCAGCCGGCGGCGGCCGCGCCGGCCTCCAGGCAGGCGAGCACCCGCGCCTTCAGGGCGACGAGGCCCTCGGTGGTGGGCGAGCGCACGTACCACCGCGACTCGGCCCGCTCGGGCACCACGTTCGGGGCCTGGCCGCCGTCGGTGATGATCCCGTGGATGCGCTCGTCGGGCCGGATGTGCTGGCGGAGCGCGGCGACGTTCTGGTAGCCGAGCACCGCCGCGTCGAGCGCGTTGCGCCCGAGGTGGGGCGCCGCGGCGGCGTGGGCGGCGCGGCCCCGGTACTCGACGGTCAGCTCCTGGATGGCGATGGCGTCGAAGGTGGCGAGGTCGACCCCGGCCGGGTGCACCATGAGCGCCGCGTCGACGCCGTCGAAGGCGCCGGCCCGGGCGAGGAGCACCTTGCCGCCGCCGCCCTCCTCGGCCGGGGTGCCGATCGCGACCACCCGGCCGCCGGCCTCGGCGGCCACCGCGGCCGCGGCGATGGCCGCGCCCGCCCCCGCGGTGCCGATCACGTTGTGGCCGCAGGCGTGGCCGATGCCGGGCAGCGCGTCGTACTCGCAGAGGACCGCGACGAGCGGGCCCTCGGTGCCGGCCACGGCCGTGAACGCCGTGTCGAGGCCGTGGGCGTGGCGGGTGACCGCCAGGCCGGCGTCCGCGAGCAGCGTGGTGAGCACGTCGTGCGCGTGGTGCTCCTCGAAGCCCAGCTCGGGCCGGGCGTGGATGCGCCGCGACGCGTCGAGCAGCGCGGGCGACCAGTCGGCCACGACGGCGTCGATGCGGTCCTTCAGGTCGGCGAGGTCGGCGGGGTCGGCCACGGTGCGCTCCGGTGCGGGGTGGGGGCTGCGGCCACGGTAGTGCCGCGCCGGCCCGCTCCTGCCAGGTGCGGGACCGGACGGGAGGGGCGTCAGTGCTCCAGGACGATCTTGCCCATCTGCGCGCCCGACTCCAGGCGGTCGAGCGCCGCCGGGTAGTCCGAGAGGGCGAAGGTCTCGTCCACTGCGATGTCGAGGCCCTGCTCCACGAGCCGCACGACCTCGGCGAACTCGCCGTAGCCGCCCATCGTGGAACCGATGATCTCGTACTGCTTGAAGAACAGCTTCGGCAGGTTGACCTCCACGACCGGCCCCGACGTGCCCCCGCAGACCACCAGGCGGCCGCCGGGCCGGAGGGCGCCGAGCGAGCGCTCCCAGGTGGCGGGGCCGACCGACTCCACCACCACCTCGCAGCGCACCGGCCAGTCCTCGTCGGAGCGGAACGCCGCGCTGGCGCCGGCCTCCACGGCCCGCCGGCCCTTCTCCGGGTCCCGGGAGGTGACGAACACCTCGGCGCCCAGGTGGCGGGCGATGGCGAGCGCGGCCATCGAGACGCCCCCGCCGATGCCCACGATCAGGACCCGCTCCCCCGCCCGCAGCCGAGCCCGGCGCAGCATCCGGTAGGCGGTGAGCGACGCGAGCGGGAACGCGGCGCAGGCGGCCCAGCCCACGCCGGCGGGGCGGGCGACCACGTTGCGGGCCGGCACCGAGACCAGCTCGCCGTGGCCGCCCCAGCGCTGCTCGCCGACGATCTGGAGGCCGGGGTGCATGGGCGCGTCGTCGCCGTGGGCGACCACGTGCTCGATCGGGCAGACCGACGGGTTGACGACGACCTCGTCGCCCGGCGACCACCCGTCCACCGCGGAGCCGACGGACTCGACCACCCCGGCCACGTCGCAGCCCGGCACGTGGGGCAGCTTCGGCCGGGGCCGGCCCCGGGTCACCCAGAGGTCCATGTGGTTGAGGGCGCTGGCGACCGGGCGCACCCGCACGTCGCCGGGGCCGACGGGCGGGTCGCCCACGGTGCCGTAGCGGTACGTGCCGGGCGACTGGTCGAGGATCCACGCGTCCATGCGGGCACCGTAGGTCGCCGGCTGCGGCGGCCGCCCACCCGGCGGGTGGCGCAGCCGCCCGGTCGCGGCGCGCGATCCTGGGGCCATGACCGACCTCGACGCCGTGCCCGCCAGCCTCGACTTCACCTGCCCGCGGTGCGGCGAGCCGGCGAGCGACGCCTACTACGGGCCGTGCGCGAGCTGCCGGGCGACCCTGCGCGCCGAGCTGGGCGGCGAGGCCCGGGACGTGGCGGTCGCGGACTACGAGCCGAAGATGAACGTCACCCCGAACGCGGTCGCCAGCAAGGACTGACCGTCGGCGCGCCTCAGCCGTCGGGGTCGGGCTGGGGCGGCTCCTCGGGCTCCGGCGGGTCGGCGGTGGGGTCCGGGGTCCGGGCCCGGCAGGCGTGGACCACGGCGTCGAGGCCGAGGGTCAGCACCGCGGCGAGGGCGAGGGGGTGCACCGGTTGCAGGTCGGCCGCCCAGTCGATGCCGGCCGGCACGTCGTCTCGCCACTGGAGCCACAGGGAGGTGGCGACCGCGGCGGCCAGCAGGGCGACCGGCGCGGCGGCGAGCAGCCGGCGGCTGCGCAGGCCCCGGGCCCCCACCACCGCGGCCGCGCCCACGAGCACGCCGACGACCGGGCCGGCCACCGCCGCGCCGACCACGGCGGCCACGACCGCCAGCACGGTCGTGAGGCGCGCCGGGAGCGGGCCCCGCTCGGGCTCCCCCGACCAGTCGGTGGTGAGGTCACCGGCCACGCCGCCCGCCGGGGCGCCGCGGGGCCGGCGGATCGCGAGGGCGAGGCAGGCGAGCACCGCCACGCCCGAGACGATGAAGGCGATGTTCACCCGGTGCTGGGGGGTGAAGTCGAGGTCGACGGTCACGGTGGCGGACGTCGGGGTGAGCAACCACCCGTTGGCGTAGCCGTCGACGGTCTCCGACGCGCCCAGGTCCCCGCCGTCGCGCACCCGGGCCCGCCAGCCGTCGCTGCGGCTCTGGCCGAAGACGAGCCACACCGGCTCGCCCGGGGTCAGGCCGGTGAGGGTGACGGTGGCGGCGTCGAGGGCCTCGTCGTCCACGGTGACCGTCGGCGTCGAGCCGGTATCGGTGCCCTCGGTGCCCGCGGCGGCCGGGGTCGGGCCGGCGTCGGGGTCGGTGTCGAGCACGAGCTGGTCGAGGTCGAAGCCGCTCACCGCGCCGGGCCGCACCACCAGGTCGTGCTCGCCGGCGGCGAGGTCGAGGGCCGCGTCGCCGCAGGGCTCCACGGTGAGGGGCTCGCCGGCCAGGGCGTCGGCCGTGGAGCCGAGGATGCGGACCGGCACCGGCTCGCCGTCGAGGGTCACGAGGTCGGTGCGGCAGCGGTCGTCGAGGCGCGCCGCCGGCTCCGGCACCCGCACCCCGTCGAGGTCGATGTCGGTGATCGCCAGCGGGTGGTCGAGGAACTCGTTGGCGGTCCAGTCGAGGGAGCGGGCCGGGCGGACCGACACCACGTCCAGGCGCAGGCTCCGGCCGGTGGTGGCCGGGAAGTCGACCGGCACGGTGACGGTGTGGCCGGGCTCGTCGCCGTCGGCGATCTCGGGCAGCTCGACGCGGGCCACGCGCTCGCCGTCCACGGAGATGTCGAGCACCCGGGGCACGCTCTGGAGGCCGTCGGCGATCACGGTGAGGTCGAAGCTCGCGAACTCGCGGGGTTCCTCGGCGGTGACCGTCAGGTGCTCGCCCCGGGTGAGGGCCCAGGCGCCGAGCCAGCCGGTGGTGGGGTCGCCGTCGAAGGCGGCGCTCGCCCGCTCGACGCGGGTGCCGGCCATGCGGTGCGACGACTCGATGGACTCGATCCCGTCGCTCACCGTGCCCAGCTCCCGGTCGAGGATCGGGTCGTCGGCCCGGGCCGACAGCCGGGCGGTGCCGCGGAGCGTGAAGTCGCGATCGGCGGGCACCCGGAAGCGGCGGGCCATGCCGCGCTCCTCGTCGTCGCGGGTGCGGTCGGTCGGGTCCTGGCGCACCCGGGTGAACAGGTAGGTGGTGCGGGCCGTGCGGGCGGCGTCGCGGCCCGCGGCCGCGTCGACCAGGTCGGTGGGCACCCGGACGATCTCGCGGGCGGTGACGTCGTTGTCGCCCAGGGTGACCTCGGCGAAGCCGACCGGCCCCGCGTTGCCGTACCGCTCGGGGTTGCCGAGGTCGTCGGCGAGGATCGTGAGGGTGATCCGGTCGGTGCGGCGCTCGCCCAGCTCGATCCGCTGCCCGCGGGCGGTGCGCGACTCGGGTCCGAGGTCCACCTCCACGGGCCGCCCGTCGCCGAGGTCGATGCGGACGCGGGTGATGCGGCGCCGCGAGCGCTCCTCGGTGAGCTGGTTGAGGACCAGGTGGTCGAGGTCGATCGGCTCGTCGGGGGTGATGACGAGGCGTTCGCCGCGGGCGTCGCTGAACGCGGCGGTGGCCCAGGCGGTGTCGAGGTCGCCGTCGAGGGCCAGGGCGCCGCGGTCGTCCGCGGCGTAGGTGATCGGGTTGCCGTAGGAGGTGGCGTCGACGGTGGCGCCGCCCTCCACCACCGTCACCGTCTGCACGTCGGTGCCCCGGTCGGGGAAGCGAGGCAGGCGGTTGTCGGAGATGTCGGTGGCGAGCGCCTGCTGGTCGACCCGCTCGGTCTCGCCCCGGTTGTGGCGGAGCGAGCCCCACCGCTCGCCGCGCTTGCGGTTCGTGTCGGTGACGACGAGCGCCGCGCCCCGGTCCAGCTCGGCGGCCACGTCGTCCGCGGTCAGGTTCGCGCTGTAGCGGATCAGCTCGTGGCCGTCGATGCGACCGGCCGTGGCCGCGTCCACGATGCCGGCGCCGTCGCCGGCCAGGAGCAGCGCGCCGGCGGCGGGCTTCACGTCCACGATCGGCCGGGCGTCCTCCACGGGCACGATCGCCACCGCGGGCCCGTCGGGGAGGTGGCGCTCGTAGAGCGTCCAGTACTCGTCCCACATCTGCATGGGCCCGCCGGGGCGGTTCTCGTACGGGCCGGTGAGCGCGATCGGCTCGCCCAGGCCGGGGGCCTCCCCCAGCAGCTCCCACACCTGCTTGGGCCGGGCGAGCGCGTAGCGGTCGTACTGGAGGTCGCCCCGGAAGACGAGGTCGCCGGCCCGCATCAGCCGGGCGACGGGAGCGATCGCCTCCGGTGAGAGCGTGCGCTCCTGGAACAGGAGGTCGAGGTCGTTCACGAGGTCGGCGGCGAGCGGCGAGCCCCACGGCACCAGCTCGCGGGCCACGTAGGGGCGGTCCATCATCCCGGGCGTGATCGGGTCGACGGTGTTGCCCCAGCGGTAGGAGGCGAAGTCGCTGCCGGGCACCTCCAGCACCCGGGTGCCGTCGTCGCGCTCGTCGAGCAGCCGGGCGGCCTCGGTCCAGTAGGCGGGCACGTCTCGGCGGGCCAGGCTGTCCTGCACGAGGTCCCGCTGCCAGAGCGGCACCATCCCGAAGATCGCGGCGAGCACCACGACCACCGCGAGGCCGCGGGCCAGCCGGCGGTCACGGGTGGACAGGGCGGCGATGAGCCCGGCGATCAGCGCGGCGGAGGCGAGCGCCACGAGCGGCACCGCCCGGGGCAGGCTGCGGAACGCGAGGCCGCGGTCGGTGGCGAGGAAGCCCTTCACGAGCCGGCCGACGAGCGGCGGGTCGTTCCACGGGTTGGCGCCCACGGAGACGACGACGCCGATCACGAGCAGCGCCACGAAGAAGAGCCGCCGGCGCCAGCGGCCGACGAGCCCGGAGGCGAAGGCCACCGCGGGGAGGAAGAACGTGCCCAGGTAGACGAGGCGCCGCTTCGTGTACTGGAAGCTGGGCTCGATCCAGAGCTGGAGCTTGTCGCCGCCGTAGAAGAACCAGTAGCCGAGGCCCCGCAGCACCTCCAGCGCGATCGCGGTGCGGGCCACCACCTCGGCCGACTCGGTGTAGCGGACGATGTCGATGCCGTGGCTGGCCTGCACGCTGAGCCCGGCGAGCCACCAGGCGCTCGTGCCGAGGGTGAGGAGGCCGATGCGGGCGGTGGCCCGCAGCACCTCGCCGATCGCCGCCTCGCGGGTGACGACCACCCACACCAGCCAGAGCAGCGGGGCGATGCCCACGAGCGCGAGCGCGGTGAGGTTGACGCTGCCCACGGTGGTGACCGTGAGCGCGAACAGGGCCGGGTAGCGCCACCGCCCGGTGCGCACCGCCTGGATCGTGAACGCGAGCAGCCACGGCAGGCCGACCGCCGGCAGCAGCACGCCGGAGAGCCGCCCGAGGTAGGCGACCGAGTAGGGCGACAGGCCGAGCACGATCGCGCCCGGCCAGACCGCGACCGGGGGGAGGTCGAAGCGGCGCAGCAGGTAGGCGCCGCCCGCCACGGTGGCGACGAGCAGGGTCCCCCACCACAGCCGCTGGGCCATCCAGTCCGGCGCGCCGATGGCCTCGAAGAGCCAGAACCAGGGCCCCATCGGCCACAGGTAGCCGATCGTCTGGTGCGAGACGGTGCCGAGGCCGACGTTGGGGTCCCAGATCGACCAGGCCCGCCCGAGCAGGCGGCTCGGGTCCAGGTACAGGTAGGTCTTGGTGTCCGCGCTGATCCAGCCGGGCCGGGTGAGCAGGAGCGGCACGTAGCAGAGCAACCCGATCGGCACGAGCGGCCACCAGGCGTCCACGAACCGTCGCAGCCCGCCGGGGGCGACCTCGCCGGTCGGCTCGTCGCCCGGGGCGGTGCTGGTTGCGGATCGGGTCATCGCGACGTGGGCACCCCGAAGTCGACGGTACGTGGCCCGCCAACGTTAGTGCCGGGCGGGTCGCGGCCCGCTGCCGCCGCGGGCCGTCGGTACCATGCCAGGCCATGACCAGCAGGGAGCTCACCCGCCGGCGGCTCCCGGGGGTCGCCGAGATCGCGGGGCTCGCGGTGGTCGCGTACCTGCCGTTCCTCGCCTCGGCCCGGGGCCGGATCGCCTCGGACAGCAAGCAGGCGCTCTACGTCGACCCGGGAGCCTTCCTCGCCGACGCGGCGCACCTGTGGGACCCGGGCGTGGCGGCGGGGACGGTCCCCCACCAGCACATCGGCTACCTGTGGCCGATGGGGCCCTGGTTCTGGCTCTTCGACCTGGTGGGCGCGCCCACCTGGATCGCCCAGCGGCTCTGGCTCGGCTCGCTCACCTTCGCCGCCGCGCTCGGCGCCCGGTGGCTCGCCCGCTCGCTGGGCCTCGGCCGCCTCGCCGCCCTCGCGGCCGCGCTCGTCTACGCCTGCACCCCGTACCAGCTCGCGTTCACGGCCCGCACCTCGGTGCTGCTGCTGCCGTGGGTCGGGCTGCCGTGGCTGGTGGAGCTGACCCGGCGGGCCGTGGACCGGGGCGGCTGGCGGCACCCGGCCCTGTTCGCGCTGGTCGCCGCCACGGTCGCGGGGGTGAACGCGCCCACCCTCGCGCTGGTCGGGGTCGCGCCGCTGCTGGTGCTCGCCGGCGCCGCGCTCGGCGGGCGGCGACGCGAGGCGGCCGGCGCGGGGCTGCGCCTCGCCGGGCTGTCGCTGCTGACGGGGCTGTGGTGGATCACCGCGCTCGCGGTGCAGTCGCGCCACGGCCTCGACGTGCTCGGGGTCACCGAGGACCTGCGCACCACCTCCTCGCGGTCGAGCCCCGACGACGTGCTCCGCGGGCTCGGCAACTGGTTCTTCTACGGCGGCGACCGCCAGGGCCCCGCCGTCCTCCAGTCCCGGTGGTACGACCGCGAGACCGGCTACGTGGTGGCCTCCTTCCTGGTGCCGATGGCGGCGCTGGCGGTGGCCGCGGTGCTGCGCTGGCGGGGCCGGGTGCTCGCGGTCGCGCTCCTGGCGGCCACCGTGCTCGCCGTCGGCCCGTGGCCCTACGACCACCCGAGCCCGCTCGGCCGCCTGTTCCGCTGGGCGGCCGAGTCCTCCGCCGCCGGCCTGGCGTTCCGCAACTCGCCGCGGGTCGTGCCGGTGATCGCCCTCGGCCTGGCGCTGGTGCTCGCCGCCGGGGTGGCCGCGGTGCCCGAGCGGGGGCGCCGGGGCGCCACCGCGCTGGTGGCGCTGCTCGCCGCGGCGTCGCTCGCGCCGGTGCTGCGGGAGGGGATGCTGTCGGACCCGGTCGAGCGGCCGGCCGAGCTGCCGGCGGCCTGGCACGAGGCCGCGGCGCACCTCGACCGGCGGGGCGGCGAGACCCGGGTCCTCCAGCTCCCGGGGGCGAACTTCGCCGCGCACCGCTGGGGCAACACGATCGAGCCGATCCTCCCGCTGCTGCTCGATCGGCCGGAGCTGTCCCGGGAGGTCCTGCCCTACGGGTCGCCGGAGTCGGCGCTGCTGCTCGACGCCCTGGACCGGCGGCTCCAGAACGGCGTCCTCGACCCGGCGAGCCTCGCGCCGGTCGCCCGCCTGCTCGGCGTCGGTGACGTGGTGGTGGCCGGCGACCTCGCCCACGAGCGCTTCGGGCTGCCCGGGCCGGTCGCGGTCGAGGCCACGGTGGTGGACCCGCCGGCGCCCGGCCTGGGGGAACCCGTGACCTTCGGGGCCCCCGAGCCGAACGCCCCGGGGGGCGACCTCGACCCGCTCCTGCCGAGCGACCTGCGGCCGGGGGCGCCCGATCGTGCCCGGCCCGTCGCCCCGGTGACGGTGCTGGCGGTGGCGGACGCCCGCGGGATCGTGCGGGTCGACCCGGTCGGCGGCGCGGTGGTGCTGGACGGCGACGCGGACGGCATCGTGGACGCCGCAGCGGCCGAGGTCCTCGACGGGCGGGGCCTCGTCCTCGCGGCCGCGGCGCTAGACGACGCCCAGCTCGACCGGGCCGTCGACGGCGGTGCCCGCCTGGTGCTCACGGACTCGCACCGGCGGCGCATCCAGACCTGGTTCAGCTCGATCAGGGACACCCGCGGCCCCACCGAGCGCGCCGGCGAGGTGATCGTGGAGCCCACCGGCTACGACGCCCGCCTGCCGTCCTTCCCCGATGCCACCGACGACGAGCGCACCGTGGTGGAGCAGCTCGGCGCGGTCGTCACCGCCACCTCCAGCGGCGGCGCGGCCCGGCCGGAGGACCGGCCGGCCGCGGCGCTCGACGGTCGGCCGTCCACCTCCTGGCGCATCGGCGGCGCGGACCCGACCGGCGAGCACCTCACCGTCGAGCTGGAGTCGCCCCGGCGCATCGACGCCCTCACGTTCCTCCAGCCCCAGGACGGGCCGCGGGACCGGGTCGTCACCCGGGTGCGGATCCGGGTGGGCGACGCGGACCCCGTCGACGTGGACCTGGACGACCGCTCGCTGGCGGCGCCCGGCCAGGCCGTCCCCCTCCCCGGGACGACCGGCGAGCGGGTCGACGTGGAGATCCTGGCCACCTCCACCCCGCCGATGGCCCCCGAGCTGGCGAACGCCGTCGGCTTCGCCGAGGTCGGCATCGACGGCCTGACCGTGGCCGAGACGGTCCGCCTCCCCGTCGACCTCCTCCGGCGGGTGGGCGACCGCAGCGCCGCCGTGGCGCTCGACGTGGTCCTCACCCGCCTGCGCTCCTCCCCCGACGACTGGTCGCGGGGCGACGACGAGCCGGTCCTCGACCGCAGCTTCGACCTCCCCGGGGGGCGAGCCTTCGCGGTCACGGGCGTGGTCCGCCCGGCCCGCGACGCCACCGACGAGCAGCTCGACGACCTGTACGGGACCGCGGGCGGGACCCGCGTGGCCGGCTCCAGCCGCCTCCAGGGGGCACCGGAGGCCCGCGGCTCCCGGGCGCTCGACGGCTCCCCGGACACCGCGTGGACGAGCGCGTTCGGGGCGACCGAGCCGCCCACGCTCGACCTGCGGGGCACCCCGTCGGCGGCGACCGACGAGCTGGAGCTGCTGGTGGCGGCCGACGGTCGGCACTCGGTGCCGCGGCGGGTGCGGGTCGAGGCCGACGGCGAGGTGGTGGCCCGGGCCGACCTGGGCGAGCCGGCCACCGAGGTCGACGGCGGGCTCGCGACCCTCCGGGTGCCGCTCGACCGCCCGGTCCGGCCCGGCCACCTGCGCCTCGTGGTGGAGGACGTGGTGGCCGTGGCGGCCACGACCCCCGACCCGGGCGGCCCGGCGCTGCCCGTCGCCGTGGCCGAGGTGCGCGGCAGCGGCTTCGAGGCGCTGCCCGCCACGGGCACCGTCGACCGGGCCTGCCGCGACGACCTCGTCCACGTCGACGGCGACCCCGTCCCGGTCCGCATCACCGGCGAGCGCCCCGACGGGAGCTTCGCCGTGGCGGGCTGCGACCCGCTGGAGACCTCGGCCGGGCGCGTCCGCCTGCGCGGCGTCGAGGGCGGCGCGCTCTCCCTGGACGAGGTGCTGCTCCGCTCCCCCGCGCCGGGCGGCGACGCCGCGGCGACCCCGGACGCCGACGTCGACGCCGGGGCCCGGCTGACCGACGTCGGCGGCGGGCGCACCACCGTCGACGCCACCGTGCAGAGCGACGGGGAGCCGTTCTGGTTCAGCATCGGCCAGAGCGCGAACGACGGCTGGCACCTGGAGGTGGACGGCGGCCACGCCGGGCGCCGCACCGTGGTCGACGGCTACGCGAACGGCTGGCTCGTGACCCCCGACGGTGCCGGCGAGGTCCGCCTGACCGCCACCTGGACGCCCCAGCGCTGGGTGTGGCTGGGCCTCGGCGCCTCGCTCGCGGGGGTGCTCGCCTGCCTCGCGATCGTGGTGGCCACCTCCCGCCGGCGCGGCCCGGCGACGCCGGTCGGGGTCGCCGCGGCCCCGACCCCGACCACCGGTGACGGCGATCCCGATGCCGGGACCCTCGTGCCCCTGGACCGGTCGGTCCGCCCGCTCGGGCGGACCGAGGCGGCCACCGCGGCGGCGGTGGGCGTCGGCGTCGCGCTGGCGAGCCGGTGGTGGATCGGGGTGCTGGCCGCCGCGGTCGCGCTGGTGGTCGGCCGGTGGCCGGCCGCGAGCTGGGCGGTGGCGGTCGCGGCGCCGACGGTGCTGGGCGTCGCCCGGTTCGGCCACCGCCCCGAGCTGGGGTGGGCGGCGCTGGCGCTGGTGGTGGCCGCGGTCGCGGCCGACGTCGTCAGCTCCCGCGGCCGCCGGCGCGGACCGCCACGGTGACGTCGCCCCGGGCCACGTCCTCCAGCCAGTGGAGCCGGCCCGTGTCCTCCATCAGGTAGGGGTCGGGGCGGTACCACCGGCCCGGGCTCAGCACCTTGACCCGGTCCCCGCCCTGCACCAGGAACCGGTACTGCGCGAGCGGCGAGCGGCGGGCGGTCGCCGCGTCGGGGCCCACGCCCACCGCGACGTCGACCACCGCGCCGCCGTCGCGGAGGGTGATCCCGTCGGGCCGGTCCGGCCCGCCCAGGCGGATCGGGGTGGTGACCGGCTCCCCCGCGGCCACCTCGACCGGCGCGGCCGACCACCGGTCCTCCCCGTCGACGGCCACCTCCACGGTGAGCACCCCGTCGGCCTCGGGCGTCGTGGTCACGTCGAGGACCGGCGCCGCCCCGGTGGTGATGGTCATCGGCTCCACGACGACGTCGAAGGGGCGGGTGTGCTCGGAGGGGGCGATCAGGCCGACGGGCACCGCGGCGCGCACCAGGTACGCCGGCCGGCCGCTGGTCTCGATCAGGTCGATGAGCCCCGGGTCCACGTCGGTGGCGTAGATCAGCTCCTGCTCCCGGTCCGGCCGGGTGAGCGAACCGGGGTCCAGGAAGAGCAGGTACGGGCTCGGGGAGCTCACCACGACGGCCGGCCCGTCGATGCGGTCGGTGGCGTCGCCCCAGGCGGTCTGGATGCGCCCGAGCTGGCGGTTGACGCCGAGCCGCCCGATCCCGATCGGCACGGTGAGGGCGAGCGCGGCGACGAGGCCCACGCCGAGCACCCTCGGGCGGCGCCGCAGCTCGGCGGCGCCGAGGACCGCGAGCAGGCACAGCGGCGCGTAGATCGGCACGTAGTAGATCGGGCCGCTGACCCGGGTGGTGAGCGACGAGATGTGGGTGCCCCAGAACGGCAGGTACCCGAGCGGGAAGGCGGCGCACAGCAGCACCAGCAGGCGGGTGCCGGGCTCGCGCCGCCGCGCCCAGGCGCCGTAGGCGGCTGCCGCCAGGCCCAGGTAGGCCCCGAACAGGAACCACGGCACGAAGAACAGGTGCTTGGCGGTGGAGCGGGCGGCGGCGAGGGGCGTGTAGTCGAACGGGTCGACCCGGGGCATCATGCGGCGGTCGCCGAAGCCGAACTTGTCGAGGGGGTCGGCGGCGGTGATGCCGAAGGTGGTGGGCGAGCCGGTGGTCCACCAGTTGTGGAGGAGCTGGAGGGCCACGATCGGCAGCAGCGCGGCGAGGAACGGCGGGGCGAGGCGCGCCAGCTCCCGGAGGCGGTCCCGCCCGCGCACGAGCACGAACCCGCCGACGGCCACCGACCAGACCACCGTGTCGAAGGTGCGGGTCATGAGGATGAGGCCGAGCAGCGCGCCGGCGGCCGCGGCGAGGCGCCCGGAGCCGGTGCGGGCGCTGCGGAGGAGCGCGGCGGCGAACAGGAGGCCGAGGCCGGTGGCGAACAGGTAGTTGAGGTAGACGCCGCTCTGCACGACCAGGATCGGTGAGGCGAGCAGGAGGAGCGCGGTGGCGCCGGCCCGCCGCCGGCTGCCGGTGACCTCCAGCGCGAAGGCCCAGGTGCCCAGGACGGCGAGCGCGGCGGCGAACGCGAGCGCCAGCTCCGGGCGGCCGACGAGCAGGCCGCCCGCGATCACCGCCGGCCACGCCAGCGGGTACTGGCTGAAGAAGCGGCCGTCGTGGTGGGCGCTCAGCCACGGCTGGAACTGGGCGGGGTAGCCCCCGTCGGTGGTGGTGAGCTTGCCCTCGGTGAGCAGGTCGGCCTGCCAGAGGTAGACGGGCTCGTCGCGGTTCCAGGAGAGGTCGGGGTAGACGAACGCCTTGGTGGCGAGGCCGACGAGCGCCGCGGCCACCACGAGCAGCACCGGGAACCAGCGGTGGTCGAGGAGCCGGCCGATCGCGGCGAGGGCTCGGTCGACGCCGCCCTCGGCGGCGTCGCGTGCGGGGGCATCGGTCATGGGCGGCGACGATACCGGCACCACCCAGCCGAGCCCGCCTCAGGGTGAAACCACCCCGAACGTGGCACGGATCTGCCGCACCGATGCCACGTTCCCGTGCCAAGTTCGAGTGAACCGCCCGAACGTGGCACGGATCTGCCGCACTGACGCCACGTTCCCGTGCCAAGTTCGAGGGATCGCCGGTGGTCAGGTGCGGCGGGCGCGGCGCTGGAGGGGGCGTTCGAGGCCGTACCAGCTCACCGCGGCGAGCGCGAGCGCGACGGCGAGGGTGGCGGCGCAGAGCAGCAGGAGCGGCGGGTCCGCGCTCGTGCCGCGCGCGAGGGCCCGGCGCAGGCCGGCGACGTCGTGGTCCACGAGCCAGCCCATCACGTCCAGGTGCCAGAGGTAGAGGCCGTAGGAGACGAGGCCGACCCACGCGATCGGCCGCCACGACGCGAGTGCCCGGAGCGGCCCGCCCGCCCCGGTGCCGAACACCACCGGCACCAGCAGGAGCACCGCCACCGCGCCCAGCACGAGCTGGCGCTGGTGCCAGGACCAGCCGGTGTAGCCGGTGACGAGGTCGGCCGGGCCCACCCGGTAGGCGTACCAGGCGAAGAGCGCCGCGGCGCCGCCCCACCAGCACGCGGTCGGGCGGCCGGCGGCGTCGAGGCGCCCACCGAGCCGTCCGCCGGCGACGGCAGCGCCGGCCGCGGCGGACAGGACGGCGAGGGCCATGCCCCACGCGAACAGGTCGAGGTTCTGCGGCAACCAGGTGAAGGCGAGGCCGCGCCTGTCCGCGAAGCTGCGGTCCACCACCGCCCGGGCCACGAACCCGCCGAGCCCCAGCAGCCCGCAGAAGCCGAGGTGCAGTCCGGTGGCGAGGCCCGGCGACCGGCCCCGCGCCACCCGGCCGATCACCACCGCCAGCCCCGGCAGCACCAGGTAGAAGGCCATCTCGGTGCCGAGGCTCCAGGCCGGCACGATGCCGCCGAGCACCGTCTCCTCCGAGTAGGTCTGGAGGAACAGGTAGTAGCGCCACCAGTGGCCGCCGAGCGCCACCACCCCGCTCGCCCAGAGGACGGTGAGCGCCGACCAGTAGGCGGGGACGATGCGCACGATCCGCCGCCACCAGAAGGCGCGGGCGGGCTCCCCGGCCCGGCCCGCGAGCGACCGGGCCACCACGGGCCGCCAGAGCAGGAAGCCCGACATGACGAAGAAGATCGCGACGCCGCCGTCGAACACCGAGGCGAGGGTGAGGAGCCGGCCCGGCCGGGCCGGCTGGGCGAGCGGTCCGACCGTGGACGCGGCGTGGTGCACCACCACCATCAGGGCGGCCAGGGCCCGGAGCGCCTCGAAGCCCGCGTAATGCGGGCGGGTGGGTGCTGCTCCGATAGCGTGGTCCCGTTGTCGCGCCGTCGCGGCCGTCATCGGGTGACCGATGTGCGGATCGGACCGTTCCGGCCCCGGCCGGGGCAGCGATGGCGCATCTGCCGAGTCTGTCACGATCCCGTCCAGGAGAGTCCGTACCCCGATGTCCGACAACGAAGCAACGTCACCCGCCCCGACGCAGACCGACGAACCCACGGGCGCCGCGGCGTCGCCGAACGTCGTGGTGATCGGGGCCGGGCCGGCCGGCCTCACCGCCGCCTACCAGTTCCACAAGTACGGCGTCCCGTCGGTCATCTTCGAGGCCGACGACCAGGTCGGCGGCATCTCCCGCACGGCCAAGCGGGACGGCTGGCGGTTCGACATCGGCGGCCACCGCTTCTTCACGAAGGTGAAGCAGGTCGACGACCTGTGGCACGAGATCCTCCCCGACGAGGACTTCCTCATGCGGCCCCGCAAGAGCCGCATCTTCTACGAGGGCAAGTACTACGACTACCCGCTCAAGGCGTCCAACGCGCTGGGCAACCTCGGCGTGATCGAGGCCACCAAGTGCGTGGGCTCCTACGCCAAGGCGAAGATCCGCCCCCCGAAGGACCAGACCAACTACGAGGGCTGGCTCGTCGCCCGCTTCGGCCAGCGCCTCTACGAGACCTTCTTCAAGACCTACACCGAGAAGCTCTGGGGCGTCTCGGTGTCGGACATGCCGGCCGACTGGGCCGCGCAGCGGGTGAAGGGCCTCTCGCTCGGCAACGCCATCGTCAACGCGCTGCTGCCCAAGCGGAACCAGAAGGACATCACCTCGCTCATCGAGGAGTTCCAGTACCCCAAGTACGGGCCCGGGATGATGTGGGAGGTCTGCCTCGACAAGGTGACCGCCGCCGGCTCCACCACCCACCTGCGGACCTCGGTCACCAGGATCCGCCACGAGGGCGGCCGGGCCGTCGAGGTCACCGCCGTCGGCCCCGACGGCGCCGAGCAGACCGTGGCGGCCGACGAGGTCGTCTCGTCCATGCCGATCTCGCAGCTCCTGGAGGCGATGGACCCGCCGGTGCCCGCCGAGGTGCACGCCGCGGCGGCCGACCTGCGCTACCGCGACTACCTGATCGTGGCGCTCGTGCTGCCCGAGGAGCTCGTCACCTTCGACGACAACTGGCTCTACATCCACGACCCCGAGGTGCGCACCATGCGCATCCAGAACTTCGGCTCGTGGTCGCCCTACATGGTCAAGCCCGGCTTCAACACCCTCGGCCTGGAGTACACGGTGTGGGAGGGCGACGACGAGTGGAACGCGGACGACGACTTCCTGGTCGAGCGGGCCAAGAAGGAGCTGGAGCAGCTCGGCCTCGCGAAGGCCGGTGAGGTGCACGAGGGCTTCGTGGTCCGCCAAGCCAAGGCGTACCCCATCTACGACGACCGCTACCGCGCCAACGTCGACGTCCTGCGGGCCTGGCTCGGCGAGCACGCCGCCAACGTCCACCCGGTGGGGCGCAACGGCATGTTCCGGTACAACAACCAGGACCACTCCATGTTCACGGCCATGCTCACGGTCGAGAACATCATGGAGGGGACCACCCACGACGTGTGGGAGGTCAACGTCGAGGAGGAGTACCACGAGGAGCAGCTCAGCCCGTCGGCGACCGAGCGCCCGCCGGGCAGCCACGGCACCGGCCGCGACGCCCCGGTCATCAGCCGCGAGGTCCTCGAGGCCAACAAGAAGCTCGGCTGAGCACGGGCCGGGCCGGCGCCCGCCCGCCCGCCCGGACCACCGATGCGTCCCGAGGCCTCCGGTTCCCGCCGGGGGCCTCGGCGCGTCAGGTCTCGTCGGCGGTCGTTGCGGGCTCGCCGGGTCCGACCGGTTCGGCCTCGGCGGGCGCGGCCGGGGCGAGGTGGCGCAGGTTGGTGGCGGCGAGCACGATGAGCAGCGGGATCACCGGCACCTTGAAGCGGGCGTCGCCGAAGAAGGCCAGCGGCACCGCGGCGATCACCACCGTGGCGCCGACCATCAGCAGGTCCTCGGGGCGGCGGCGGGCCACCAGCCCGGCGGCCCCGGCGAGCCCGGCGGCGCAGACGACCCAGTAGGTCACGTCCGCCACCCGGGCCAGGCCCTCGCGGGTGTCGGGCTCGATCCACGGGTCGAGGTTGTAGGACTGCACGGCCACCAGGCCGTCGTGGTCGCCGTCGCGGACCCAGGTGAACCAGAAGCGCCGCCACACGAGCCACGGCTGGCGGCCGGGGTCGCGGGCGATGCGGCCCAGCGCGTAGCGGGTCTTGCGCTGGTCGACCTCCACCTCCATCGCCGGGCTGTCGAGGCCGTTGCCGAAGTCGCAGTGCGCGGAGAGGGTGAAGGCGCCGTCGGCATCGGGGCTGTTGCCGATGCACAGGTTCTCGCCGGTGTTGGTGCTGATGGGCACCAGCTCGTGCATCCGGAGCTGGTTGCGGACCGTCCACGGCAGGATGCAGGCAGCGGTGCCGACGACCACGACCGCGGTGGCCCCGAGCGCGGCGCGCACGTCGCGCCGCGCCCACCACCAGATCGCGAAGAGCACCGGCACCACCGCGAGCGAGATGGGCCGGACCAGGACGGCGAGCCCGAGCACCACGCCGACGGCCACCAGCTCCGGCGGGCGGCGCGCCTCGGCGGCGGGCCGGCGCAGCGCCAGGACGAGGAACGCCAGGAACAGGGTGTTGAACAGCGTCTCGCCGAGCAGCACGCCCGAGTGGAAGACCAGGTTGGGGTAGAGCGCGAAGACCCCGGCGGCCACGAGGCCGGCGACCGGGCCGGCGAGGCGGCGGGCCAGGCAAGCGGCGAGCACGCAGCCGGCGGCGGCGATGAACGCCTGGACCACCAGGATCGCGGCCCAGGGCGAATCGGTGAAGGGCTGGGAGAGCCAGGTGACGATGCCGGCGAACCACGGGTAGCCGGGCGGGTAGTAGGCGGTGGGGTTGCCGGTCCACTCCACCATGCCCTTGCCGTCGGCGATGGCGCGGGCGTAGTGCAGGTACCGGGCCGGGTCCACCAGGCCCTGGGGTTCGCGGGAGGCGGCCCGGGCCCAGAGGAGGCGGACGGCGAGGCCGAGCGCGGCCAGGGCGGCGAGGATGCCGCGGTAGCGCCGCTCGGTCATGCGGGTTCGGTGCGGCCGTCTCGGCGCAGGCGGCTGCGGAGGCCGTTCACCGTCACCCGGGTCATGGACTCCACGATGATCCGGCTCGACATCTTGGAGGTGCCGCGGGTGCGGTCCACGAAGGTGATCGGCACCTCGGCCACCGTCGCGCCCCGCCGGACGATCCGGGCGGCCACCTCGCTCATGAACGCGTAGCCGGTGGAGCGGGTGGAGGTGACGGCGATGTCGCGCAGCACCTGGGCCCGGTACGCCCGGAACCCGGAGGTGGCGTCGCGGATGTGGAGGCGCAGCAGGGCGGACGTGTAGAGGTTGCCGTAGCGGCTGAGCACCCGGCGGTGCAGCGGCCAGTTTGGGGTCGAGCCGCCGGGCACGTAGCGGCTGCCGATGGCGCAGTCGGCGCCCCCGTCGAGCGCGGCGAGGAGGTCGGGCACCGTGGCCGGGTCGTGCGAGCCGTCGCAGTCCATCTGGACGACGACGTCGTGGTCGCCGGCGAGGACGCGCTCGAACGCGGCCCGGTAGGCGGCGCCGAGGCCGTCCTTCTGGGGCCGGTGCAGCACCTCGATGTGCCCGAGGCGGGCCGCCACCTCCTCCGCGATCCGGCCGGTGCCGTCGGGGCTGTTGTCGTCCACCACGAGCACGTCCGCATCCGGAACCGCGGCCCGCACGCCCTCCAGGAACTCCCGGATGTTGTCGGCCTCCTGGTAGGTCGGGGCCACGACCACGGTCTTCATCGTGCGCCGATGCTACCGGCAGCGCCGGTGGACCTCGAAGTACGGCGCGCCGTCCGGGCCGTAGCTCCCCACCGGGCAGAAGCGCTCGTCCAGGACCCGGTTGGGCTGGTCGGAGCCGAAGGTCCGCGAGTCGTTCGGCTCGGACCAGCCGTCCCAGATGTGGCTCAGGATGGCCCAGTCGGCGCTCGCCAGCTCGTCCGCCAGGCCCGAGTCGGCGGCGTTGGCCATGCCCGGGTCCATCTCGATGTAGCGGGTGGCCGGCTCCAGGTCCGGTAGCAGGAAGTAGAGGTACGCGTCGGAGTAGGGGGTCTTGCGGAGGTCGGCGGTGCCGACGAAGAGCCGCTCCCCCGCGCCGAGCTGGGGGCGGAGGTCGTCGAGCATCGCCTGGCCGGCCTCGGCGATCTCGGGGGAGCCGAGGTAGAAGGTGCGGCCCTCGTTGCGGAGCGACCAGCCGAAGACGTCGCCCCGGACCGACTGCTCGGCGAGGTCGGCGTAGGTGCGGACGGTGAAGTGCGGGATGACCACGACGGGGATCGCGAGCAGCGCCAGCGCGGCGACGCCGGAGCGGCGGGCCGCGGACCAGCCGGTGCGGTGCCGGAGCAGCTCGGCGATCGCGGCGGGCAGGAACGCGAGCGGCACGCAGCTCACCCAGGCGAGGTGGGTGGAGTCGGGCCGTTGCAGGGCCTGGGGCATCATGCCGAGGCCCACGGCGCCGACGGCGAGGATCACCCGGGCGCGCCAGCTCGCCGGGTCCCGGCGGACGGCCCACCAGCCGACGGCGAGGATGAACGCCACGCCCGCCGGCAGGAGGAAGAACCAGACGAACGCCTGCTGCGGGGAGCGGAGGGCGGGCAGCCACCAGTCGGGCTCGCGCAGCGCCGCCACCTTCTGGAGCGCGCCGTCGAAGGAGCCCCAGCTCGGCGGCCGGGGCAGGGTGCGCCCGCCGCGCAGCTCGAAGACCGGCTCCAGCACCAGGCCGCGGAACGTGTCGCCGAAGCCGGCGGTGGCGACGAGGAGCAGGTACGGCGCCACCCCGGCGGCGGCACCGCCGAGCCAGCGGGTGCGGCGGCGCCAGGCGATGCCGGAGAAGGCGACGAGCGCCCCGGCGCCGGCGGCGACCACGATGTCGGGCCGGAACAGCACGGCGAGGCCGGTGGCGAGGCCGCCCAGCAGGAACAGGCGCCGGGCCCGGCGCTCGGCCTCGTCCTCGCCCACCCCGGCGCGCTCCCCCGCGGTGAGCCACCGCCGCCCCCGCAGCGTCGCCCACAGCCCGACCACGAGGAGGGCGACGGCGCCGTCCCAGGCGAGGGCGGTGAGACCGATCGCGGCGGTGGTGACGAGCACGCCGAACAGGCCGGTCGCGGCCATGACCCGCCGGCCCCACGGGCGCACGAGCGCCATCATCCCGAACACGATCACCGCGAGCTGGCCGAGGCCGAACAGGCGCTCGGCGGTGAGGGTCACGCCCACGGCCTTGTACCAGGCGGCGAGCGCCCAGAGGGAGCCGGGGCCGTACAGGTGGAGGAAGTCGCGGTGCGGGACCTTGCCGTCGAGGACCAGCTCGGGGAACACGAGCATGAACCCCTCCTCCATCGGCGGGCCCTGGTAGCGGAACAGGGCCCGCAGGGGCACGAGGAGGGCGAGGCCCACGAGGGCGACGGCCGCGGTGGTGGCGAGGTCGGGGCGCAGGCTCGCCCAGGCGGGGCGGTCCGTGGGGTCGGCGTCGGTGGCGAGGGCGTCGGCCTCGCGGTCGTCGTCGGCCGGCGCGTCCTCGGCGGTCGTCATGCGGTCTCGTTTCGGCGTCGCGGCAGGAGCGTGTCGACGGTGACGGCCGCGCCCATGAGGAGCACGAGGTCACCGGCGGTTCGGAAGCGGACGTGACCGTACGCGTACACGGCGGTGACCGTCACCATCGCGAGCATCATGACGAGGGGCCAGACCTGGCGGCCCCGGCGGCGCAGCAGCACCAGGCCGACCAGGCCCGGCAGCACCGTGACCCGGTAGACCCACAGCCCGGCCCGGCCCCACGCCTCGGGGCGGCCCTCCAGCACCAGGGCCATCACGTTGTTCTCGGCGTAGCGGAGGTCCCATGCCCGGGCGACGCGGGCCGCGGCCACCGCGGGCAGGCGGTCCTTGTGGTCGAGCGCGTACTGCCGGCCCATCTTCCCCCAGGCCGCGGCCCGCTCGGCCTCGTTGCCGGGCGGGTCGGCGGGCAGGCCCCGGGCGAGGCGGGCCTCGCGCTCGCGCTCCTGGCAGGCGAAGGACCAGTAGCCGATGAACCGGCCGTGGTAGGCGTCGGGGCAGTTGGCGTAGTAGAGGACCTCGTCGCTGTTCGTGGAGACGAGGACGACCCGGTCGTAGGTGACGAGGTTGCGGACCATCCACGGGGCGAGGAGCACGCCCGCGGCCACGCCCATGATGACCAGGTGGCGGAACCAGTCGGCCACCTGGCGGCGGGCGAGGAAGGCCAGCGGCAGGCAGAGCATGGGCAGGAGCAGCAGCGCCTCGCCCCGGGTCAGGATCGCCACGCCGCACGCCGCGCCGAGGGCGGCGGCGGTGGCCGGCTTCGGGTCGTCGCGCCAGCGGTAGGCCATGAGGAGGGCGAAGCCGATCGTGGCCGTGTAGAGGCCCTCGGGCCACAGCGTGCCGTCGATGATCCAGAGGTTCGGGTAGAGGGCGGCGAGGCCCGCGGCGAGGAGCCCGGCCCGATCGCCGGCCAGGCGGCGCACCAGCAGGCCGATCACGACCACCACGAGCAGCCCGGCGATGGCCCCCATCGCCTTGTGGGCCAGGAACCCGCGGGAGCCGAGCAGGGAGCTGGGCGTGAACCAGAGCGTGTAGATCGGCGGGTGGATGGCGCTGGCGACGAAGCGGTGCTCGGTGAGCCACTGGATCGGCTCGCCGAAGCCCACGCCGTCCGCGAGCATGTTCGCCTGGGCGTGGTAGAAGAACGGGTCGCCGTTGCCGGGGTTGTTGTCGGTCACCGCCCCGAGGCCCCAGATGCGGGTGAGGAAGCTGGCGCCGACGATGGCCCACAGGCCGCCGCGGAACCCGCCGATCGGCCGGTCGAGGTAGCGGGCCACGGGCCGCTGCACCGCGAGGCGGGCGACGACCGCGACCGCGACGGTGCCCACGAGCAGGAAGGCGAGGGTGGGCAGGAACGCCACCCGGAACAGCTCGCCGGCGTGGCGGGCCGGTGCCGGCACCCCCCCGGCCACGGCCGGGCTCACCCAGCGGTCGAGCACGATCGGGTGCCAGACCAGCAGGCCGTAGGCGAGCGGGCCCACCACGGCCACGGCTCGGGCGTCGAGCAGGCGGCGCAGCGGCGAGCCGGCGGCCTCGCCCCGGCCCAGCACCACCGGGCCCACGAGCAGGGCGGCCACGATCACGCCGCCGAGGTGCAGCACCAGCTCGTCGGTGTGGCCCGCCCCCTCCGCAGCGGTGCGGCCGACGATCGCGGCCACGACCACGACCGTGGCGAGGGCGGCGGCCGGCGCGGCCCAGGCGGTGGCGGGCCGATCGGCCAGCGCGCCGAGGCGGTCGGCGATCCCGTCGGCCGCCCCGCCCTCGCGCCGCCACGCCACGAGCACCGCGAGGGCCAGGCCCACCGCCAGCGCGTCGAGGTGGTTCGGCAGCCAGTGGCGGGCGGCGAGCACCGCGCCGGCCCGCTCGTCGTCCCAGGCGTCGACGCCCAGCACGAGCACGAGCCGGTACAG
>Ga0182792_1000212_pt1 | contig 57004 bp, 48 predicted proteins | sample Passage237B_FD_130497 | JGI IMG/M metagenome (GOLD analysis project Ga0182792, IMG submission 130497) | Cellulose adapted compost microbial communities from Newby Island Compost Facility, Milpitas, CA, USA - Passage2 37B (version 2) (version 2) ...
AGAACGGAATTGCGGATGATCGCAGCCTCGGTCAAGCGGGCGGCATTGCGCAATACCTTGTCGCCGACGGCGCTGCGCTCCACCGAATAGCTGTCGAGCAGGCTGGGCTTGCTGTGTCCGGCGACGACCAGCGCAAGCTTCCAGGAGAGGTTGAAGGCATCCTGCATGCCCGTGTTCATGCCCTGGCCGCCGGCCGGACTGTGGATATGAGCTGCGTCGCCGGCGAGGAACACGCGGCCGCGGCCATATTGGGCCACCTTGCGTTCATTGATGCGGAAGGCTGCAAGCCAGACCGGCTTCGACAGGACGATCCGACCGTTGCCACGGGCCGATACCAGCGCCTGAATCTCTTCCAGGGGCGGATCGGCATGCCGGCCCTCGCCTTTCGCCGGCCCCAGGTCCGCGATCACCCGCCAGCGGCCCGGTGATATCGGGAAGAAGGCCAGGATGCCCTCTCGGTGCCAGAAGATATGCAGCCTGTCGACGGGCGTGAGCCCCGTCAGGTGGACGTCGGCAAGATACCAGTCGCTCTGCTCCGTCGAGCCTTCGAACGACATGCCCAACCCGTGCCGCACCGTCGAGTGGGCGCCGTCACAGCCCAGCAGCCAGTCAGCCGCCACGGTTTCGGTCACGCCGTCCGTCTTGCGCAGCACGGCCTCGACCTTGTCTCCCTTGTCCACGAAGCTCTGTAGCGTGACGGTCCGCTCGACCTTCACGCCCTGCGAGGCGAGGTGCTCCTCCAGGGTGCGTTCTGTCTCGCTTTGCGGAATCATCAGGGCATACGCATACGGGCTGGCGATGCTGTCGAGCGATGCATGACCGATGACGTCGTTGCCGGTGGAGAATTGCGCGCCGTGCACCGGCATCCCGGCCTTCAGGAATGGGGCGACGTAGCCCGCATGATCCAGCAGCTCGAGGGTGCGGCTCCAGAGCACCAAGGCCTTCGACTTGTCGGTTCGTTCGGCTGCCGTATCGACGATGCGGACGGCGATACCGTAGCGCGCGAGCTCGTTCGCCATGGTCAAGCCGACCGGGCCGGCCCCGGCAATTAATACACTGGTCATCGGACGAATCCCCCTGGCCGAACGACTACAGTGCCTTGAGCGCCTGCAACACGGCGTCGACGTGGCCCGGCACCTTCACCTTGCGCCACATCTTGGCGACTGTTCCCTCCTTGTCGATCAGGAAGGTGGCCCGCTCGATGCCCATGTACTTGCGACCGTACAGGCTCTTTTCGACCCAGGTGCCGTATTTTTCACAGATCTTTCCGTCTTCGTCTGACACGAGGGGGAAGTTCAGCCCATGCTTCGTCTTGAACTTGTCGTGCTTGTCCGCGCTGTCCCTCGAGACGCCGACGACCTGGGTCTTGAGCTTGGTGAAATCCGGCAGCGCGTCGCGGAAGCCACACGCCTCCGCAGTGCAACCCGACGTGTCGTCCTTGGGATAGAAGTAGAGCACGACAGGCTTGCCGCGCAGGTCGGAGAGCTTCAGTTTCCTGCCGCCGTCGGTGGGGGCTGTGAAATCCGGGGCCTTCCGGCCCACCTCGACGCTCATTGCTCTCTCCCTCGATCGCTGCGCCGCTTCCAGCCTGCGGCGAGCGCCGGCTGCTCGACGATGCGTTCATATATAGCATGCGCCGAAGCGGTTTCCGCTGCGATGCGCGCGCAGAGTTCGTCGAAATCCCGTGCCCCCTCGGTTGCCGCGATCAGGCGACGCTGGCCCTCCGGCGCCTGTGAGGCATCGAAGGCAGCCTCGTCGCCGTTGAGCGTCAGACGCAGCATGCTCTGCACGTCTGAGAGGAGGGCACGCGTGTCGCGCAGCCGTTGGGCATCCGCCGGATCGATCAAGCCGGCATCGCCCGCCCGCCGCAGGATCTCGGCGGGATGCGGATCGAGGAGGTCGGGCCGTGCGGCGGCATGGCGCAGGGCAAGGTACTGGGCAACGAAATCGATATCGAAGAGGCCGCCCGGCAGATGCTTGAAGTCCCATGGACTCTTGGGCGGCGCATGATGGGCGATACGGTCTCGCATGTCGGCGATGTCACGAACCAGGGCATCGAGGTCGCGGGGCCGGCGGAGAGTGCGGTGGACGATGTCCGTCAGCCGTTCCACCAGCGTGGCCGGCCCGTGGATCACGCGGGCCCGGGTCAACGCCATGTGCTCCCAGGTCCACGCCGACTGCGCATGGTAGCTCTCGAACCCCTCGAGCGAATTGGCGAGCGGTCCGGCGCGGCCGGACGGGCGGAGCCGCATGTCGACCTCGTACAGCGCCCCTTCGTTGGTATGGGCCGTCAGGGCCGTCACGATCTTGGCGCTGAGCCGCGTGTAGTATTGGATCGGCGGTAGCGGCGTCCCGCCGTCGGAGGACTCCATTCCCTCCGGGACGTCATACACGAAGATCAGATCGAGATCGGACGTGGCCGACATTTCCCGGCTGCCGAGCTTGCCGAGACCCAGCACGGCGAGCCGCTGTCCCCTGAAGCCGCCGTGCGTTTCGGCGAAGCTGCGTTCGACCCTGTCGCAGAGCGCCGAGATGGTGGCCCCGGCAATGTCCGAATAGGCATGGCCGGCCAGCGCCGGTGGCACGATCGCCTTGAGCTGCTGTACGCCGACCTGGAAGCGCCGGTCGTTGGCCCAGCGTCGGGCGCGGTCGAGGATGTCCTGTTCATGATCGACCAGGGCGAGCTGGGCGGCGAGTTCGGCGCACATCTCGCCGGCCGGGGGAAGGGGACCATAGAAGTCGGGCGACAGGACCGAGTCGAGCAGGATGGTGCGGCGGGCGAGATGCGCTGCCAGGCCCGGCGCGCTTCCCATGATGGCGGCGACCAGCTCGAGCAGGGCGGGATTGGCCTTGAACAGCGAGAAGAGCTGGATGCCGGCCGGCAGATTCCCCAGGAAACGATCGAAGTTCAGCAGAGCCTGGTCGGGGGCGGCCGTCGATCCCATGGCCTTGAGCAGGCCGGGCATCAGCTCGGTCAGCAGTTCGCGGGCCCGCGCCGTCGCCGTGGCACGGAAGCGGCCATGGTGCCATCGGCGGATGATCGCCGCCGCGGCTGAGGCGTCGCGGAAGCCCAATGTCACCAGCGTCGCCAGCGTGCCGGGATCATCGTCCGTTCCCGTGAAGACGAGATTGCCACCGGGGCCAGCGAGGCTCGGTGCCTCCTCGAACAGCCGCGCATAGTGGCCTTCGACGCAATGGAGTCGTTCCAGCAGGTCGTCTTCGAAGGTCTTGGCGTCGGAATAGCCCAGGAAGGTAGCGATGGCGGCAATGCCGGCAGCGTTGTCCGGTAGGCTGTGCGTCTGGCGGTCGTCGACCATCTGCAGCCTGTGCTCGACCTTGCGGAGGAAGTGATAGGCGTCGATCAGCTCGTCGGCGGCGCCCGGCGCTACATGCCCGGCGGCGGCCAGGGCGCGCAACGTCTCGCATGTGCCGCGCAGGCGCAGCGCCGGATTGCGGCCGCCGAAGATCAACTGCTGGGTCTGGGCGAAGAACTCGATCTCGCGAATGCCGCCGCGGCCCAGCTTGACGTTGTGCCCCAGCACCTTGACGACGCTGCCGCCGCGATGGGCGTTGATCTGGCGCTTGATGGAGTGAATGTCGTGAATGGCGGCGAAATCCAGATGCTTGCGCCATATGTAGGGGGTGAGATCGTACAGAAAGGCGGTGCCGACGGCGTGATTGCCGGCGACGGGATGCGCCTTGATCATGGCCGCGCGTTCCCAGTTCTGTCCGACACTCTCGTAGTAGAGCTCTGCCGCCTGGACGGACATGGCGAGCGGCGTCGACCCTGGATCGGGTCGCAATCTCAAGTCGGTGCGAAAGACATAGCCGTCGGCCGAGGTTTCCGACATGAGCTGGACCAGGAGCCGGGCGGCGCGGACGAAATGACGCGAGAGCTGATCGTTGCCGAGGAGCGCCGGAGCCTCGCGGTCGTAGAGCAGGATGAGGTCGATGTCGCTCGAGTAGTTCAACTCGCCGGCACCGAGCTTGCCCATGCCGAGGACAGTGAAGGCGGCCGCCTGCGGATCTTTTCCAATGCCGAGTTGGCCATCACGGGCCAGTTGCAGCAGAATTGAATCGGTGAGGGCGCTCAGGCAGGCTGCAGCGAAGGCGCTCAACGCGCCGGTCACCTTTTCCAGCGGCCAGGCGCCGGCGATGTCGGCGACCGCGACGGTGAGCGCGACCCGGCGCTTCAGCCGCCGCAGCTCCGTGGCGATCGCCGCAGGGGCGGCGCCATCACGGGCCGCGTCGCGCAGCCTGCCCATCTCCGCCGTGAGGTCGGCTTCGATGGCGTCAGGCCCTCGGCGCCACAGATCCGTCACAAAAGTCGGGCTTTGTAGCGTCGTCTCCGTCAGATACGGGCTGTTGCCGAACAGGGCGTCGAGCAACGCCACTTGAGCGGGATCCTCGGGCATGGGCGCCTGTTCGTTCCAGCGCTTCCACGCGACTTCCCGGCGGCCAAGATCGTGCGGTCGCGGGAGGTGGTCGATCGAAAGCCAAGACATGCGGGAGGCGGCTCGGTAAGTTGTCCAAATCCGGCGGCACGCTCGCCCAGTCGTGTCGTCAACGTCAAGTAATGGGAATCAGCGCCTTTGGTCAGGCGAACGTATCGGGTGTGCAAACGCGTAGTGGTCGGAGTCGTTCTGACCGTCGCCGCGCTGGTTGCGGTCGCCGCGATCCGGCTGATGGACGGCCCCGTCGATCTGGATTTCCTGAAGGAGCGTATCGCGCGCGCGGTCGATGTGCCGGGCAACGACATCCGGCCGTCCATGGACCGCATCGCCTTGGAGTGGGGTGGTATCAGCCAGCCGATGCGCCTGGTGTTCACCGGCCTGCGCTTCACCAACGAGCAGGGCCAGGTGATCGCGAGTGCGCCCAGTGCCTCCCTGACGTTCGACGCCCGGAACGCCTTCCAGGGGGTCTTCCTGCCGACGTCGATCACCATAGAGCGCCCGGCTATCGAGGCCGAGATCGACCGGGACGGCGGCATGCTCCGTCGCATCTTCACCAGTTCCAGCACCGAGACCCAGGGGGAGGCCGTCTCGATCCTCGTCGAGCAGCTTCTCTCCGAACCCAACTACAAGTCCCTGATCGGTCAGCTCGACATGGTCGAGATCACAAAGGCTCGGGTGACGCTCCACGACATCAGGAGCGGCCTTACCTGGGTGGCCCCGGCGGCACGGGTGGAGCTGAAGCGTGACGATGCCGGCGTCGTCTTCTCCGCTGACGCGCGAATCACCGGCAACGCTGGCCACTTCGTCGATGTGTCGCTGGGTGGCGTCTATGCGCGTGACCGGAGCCGGATTTCCGTCGATGCGAGCGTCCGCGGTCTGAAGCCGGCGATGCTCGCGGACCTGTCCCCGGATGCGGCATTGCTGCGCGGCATCGATGTACCGCTCTTCGGCCGCTTGAGTATCGAGGCCGACGGCCAAGGCGACGTGAACAGCGTCTCCGTCGACATCACGGGAGCCAACGGCAGCGTCACGCTGCCGGGGGTCCTGCCGGCGATCCACCCGGTCAAGGCTCTGAAGGTTCGGGCCTCCATGGACTCGGCGAGCAACACCGCGAAGCTCGACGGCATCGACCTCGAGTTCGGTGCCGCCAGGGTGTCAATCGTCGGAGCAGGGGAGCGCAAGTCGGGAGAACAGACCTTTTCGGGACGCGCCAGCATCGCCGGTATCCCGGTCGACCATCTCGGCGACTACTGGCCTCTGGCGTTCGCGGAAGGCGGGCGGGAGTGGGCCCTGGCCAATCTCAGCCATGGCGAGATCGACGTCACCGCCGACTTCGCCCTGAGCACAAGGGGAAACGACCTCTCGGCGCTGAAGGTCGACCGGATGGTCGGTTTGATCGGGTATCGCGACATGACGGTGCGATACATGCCGCACATGCCTGAGCTGCAGGGGGTGTCGGGGACCGCGCGTTACGAGGATGGCGCGCTGCATTTCGATGTCGCCGGCGGCTCGGCGGTCAACCTGAAGACGGCGGGCGCCACGATCGATCTCGTCGGGCTCGACAAGCCGCCGCCGCAATACGCGACCATCCGCATACCCATCTCCGGAGCGGCGCCCGACGTGATCCGCTTCCTGGCGCGGCCGAAGCTCGGCCTGCCGAAGAACATGCTCTACGACTATCGCCGCCTCGGCGGTCAGGTGGCCGTCGATGTCTCGCTGGCCTTCCCCTTGCTGAATGCGCTGACCGTTTCGGAACTCGACATAGAGGCCGAGGCATCCCTTTCCGATTTCTCGCTCAGGGGAGCGATCGGCAACGTCGACCTCTCCGACGCCGCAGCAACGATCAAGTACGCCAATTCCGAACTCGCGGTCGAGGGCACGGGCAAGCTCGACGGCAATTCCGTCCATATCGCGTGGCACGAATGGTTCAGCGCGAAGGCGCCGCTGCGCCGACGGTACGAACTCAAGGGCACTGTGCCGGCGTCGCTTGTCGCCAAGGCGGGCTTTCCTTCGCCCGAGCCGTTCGTCACGGGGCCGATCGGCACGACCTTGCAGTATCAGGTCGCAGCCAACGGCACGGGCGACGTGACCGGGCGCATCGACCTCAAGGGGGCTAGCGCCGACGTCCCGGAACTCGACTGGAGGAAGGAGCCAGGCACGGATGGTCAGCTCCAGGCGACCGTGAAGCTCGCCGCCGGAGGAAAGCTCGTCTCGATCGACTTCGATGGACGCAGCGACGACCTGCGGGGCAAGGGCTCGGCCCGCTTTGCGGGCGACAGTGTCCTGCAGCAGATCGCGCTGCAGCAATTCAGGATCGGCCGGACCGATCTGTCGATCGACTGGAAGCGGATGCCGAACGCCGCCGAGATCACGGTGCGCGGACTGTCGCTCGAACTGCCGCGCGTACGCAGCATGATCAAGGCGCGTGACGCGGCCGCGTCCGGGCAGGCGGCCGGCGCCACGACATCAGCGAGCATCACGAAGATGACGCTTCAGGTGCAGCAGGTCCTGACGCAGCGCGGCACGGCGGGCTACGTCAATGGCCGGCTGGATCTTGCCGGCGACCGGATCGCCGCCGCCGACCTGTCGATCGGCGCCGGCAAGGGCTCGACCTTGCGGGTCACGCCGACGGCGCAGGGCGGCCGAAAGCTGTTTCTCTACGTGGCCAATTTCGGATCGCTGCTGAGTGACGCCGGCTGGATCGACGGTCTGGTCGACGGCTACCTGCATATCGAAGGCCAGTACAATGACGCCGCCGCTTCACGGCTCGACGGCTTCCTGAAGCTCGGACCGTACCGCCTGCAGAGGGTGGTGCAGCGACCGGACATCGGCACCCTGAACTCGGCCATCGATGGTCTGAACCGGGCAGGCAACGCGCTGCAGCAGTTCGACAATCTCGAAGCCAGCCTCTCCAAGCAGGGCGACCGCATCCACGTCAGGAACGGCCGTACCAGCGGCCAGTCGATCGGGTTGACCGCGCAGGGCTATGTCGACATCGGCAATGACACGGCACGGCTCACGGGCGTTGTCGTCCCGGCTTTCGCTCTGAACAACCTGCTGTCCAACGTACCTCTCCTCGGGCCATTGCTGACCGGCGGCAAGGACGGAGGTGTGTTCGCCATCTCGTACCTGCTGCATGGACCGTTCGACGACTTGAAGACGGACGTCAACATGATGTCGGCCGTCACGCCAGGAGCCCTGCGCGAGATCTTCACGGCGCCGGCTGACCCCAATCCGCCGCCGCCGTCCCAGGAGATGATGCGCGCGCCCTAGCTCGGCACGGCACGACGGCTGGTCAGGTTGCCTTCACCAGCACATGGCGCTTGCGCCCGGCCGAGAGCTTGAGGGTGCCCGATGAATCGAGGTCGCCTTCACCGATGATCTGGCCGTCGCTTGCGATCGGCTGGTCGTTCAAGCGCGCGCCACCGCCCCTGATCAGCTTGCGCGCCTCTGTCCGGCTGGGGGCCAGACCGGCGTCATGGAACAGCTCGAATGCAGGAATGCCCGCTGCGAGCCGCTCGCGCGCCAGACCGACCGTCGGCAGCGTGTCCGCCCGGCTGCCCTCCTCGAAGGTGCGGCGGGCCGTCTCCGCGGCTTCTTCGGCTGCGTGTTTGCCATGTGCCAGCGCCGTGACCTCGGTGGCGAGGATCTTCTTGGCCTCGTTGATCTCCTGTCCTGGAAGGGATTCAAGCCGCGCGATCTCATCGAGCGGAAGGTCGGTGAAGAGGCGCAGGAACCTGCCGACGTCGGCATCCTCCGTGTTGCGCCAGTACTGCCAGAAGTCGTAGGGCCGGAGGCGATCGGGGTTGAGCCACACCGCGCCGGCCGCCGTCTTTCCCATCTTGGCGCCTGATGCGGTGGCAAGCAGCGGGGAGGTCAGGGCGAACAGCTCGGCGCCAGCCATGCGCCGGCCGAGGTCGGCGCCCATGACGATGTTGCCCCACTGGTCGGAGCCGCCCATCTGCACGATGCAGTTGTGCCGCTTGTGCAGCTCGACGAAGTCGTAGGACTGCAGGATCATGTAATTGAATTCGAGGAAGGTGAGAGGCTGGTCGCGTTCCAGTCGCAGCTTCACCGAATCCATGGTCAGCATGCGGTTGACCGAGAAATGCCGACCGACGTCGCGCAGCAACGGGATGTAGAGCAGCGTGTCGAGCCAATCGGCGTTGTTCGCCATCAGTGCGTCGGTCGGACCGTCACCGAACGTCAGATAGTTCGCGAAGCTCTTCCTGATGCTTGCCATGTTGGCATCGATTTGCTCGACCGTCAGAAGCTGGCGCGTCTCGTCGCGGCCCGACGGATCGCCGACCTTGGTCGTGCCGCCGCCCATCAGGGCGATGGGCTTGTGGCCGCTCTTCTGCCACCAGCGCAGCAGCATGATCTGCAGCAGGTGGCCGACATGCAGCGAATCCGCCGTGCAATCGAAGCCGATATAAGCGGTGCGCGTGCCGGTCGCGAGAAGCTCGTCGAGCTTCTGCGAGTCGCTGCACTGATGCACCATGCCGCGCTCGTGCACGATGCGCATGAAATCCGACTTGAAGGCCGCCATCTTCCGCTCGTCCGTGAAGGGCCGGGGGTGTAACACGGGGCCTCCACGACCTCAACGGAGCCCATCCGGACGATGATGCGCGCGCTTGGCCTCATGAGTGGCACGTCCGTCGACGGTGTCGACGTGGCGCTGATCGAAACCGACGGCCAGCGCGTGGCCACCTTCGGACCATGCCTTACGGTGCCCTATCCCGACGAAGCTCGTCGGCGGATCCGAGCGGTCTTCGGGGCGGAGCGGCCGGGCGAGGCGACGCGCGCGGCGGAACGGCTGGCCACGGAGGCCCATATCGCCGCCGTGCGTCAATGGGCGGAGAGCACCACGGTGCCGCTGTCGTCGCTCGACGTCGTGGGCTTTCATGGCCAGACCATCACGCACAGGCCGGAGCGGCGCTTCACCTGGCAGATCGGGGATGGCGCGGCGGTCGCACGGGCGCTGGGCGTCCAAGTGGTGAACGACTTCCGCTCGGCCGACGTCGCAGCGGGCGGTCAGGGGGCACCGCTGGTGCCAATCTACCATGCCGCCCTGTCACATGATCTCGCCAAGCCCCTGGCCGTGGTGAACATAGGCGGAGTCGCCAACGTCACATGGATCGGCGCCGACGGCGCACTGCTCGCCTTCGACACTGGGCCCGGCAACGGTCCGATCGACGACTGGTGCGCGCGGCGCGCGGGCGTGCTGTTCGATCGGGACGGCGCGCTCGCCGCCGCTGGCCGGGTCGACCGTGCGCGCCTCGAACGCTTCAGCGAGCACCGCTACTTCGCACTGGAGCCGCCGAAGTCGCTCGACCGGGGCGACTTCAATGATTCATGGGCCGACGGGCTGAGCGTCGCCGACGGGGCGGCGACCCTGACGCGCGGCACGGCGCGGGCCATCGCCCTGGCGGGGCGCCATTTTCCTGTACCCGTCTCGCGCTGGGTGATCTGCGGCGGCGGCGCACGCAATCCAACGCTCCTGGACGCCATCACGGATGAGACACGCGGCAGGGTCGTGAAGGCGGACAGTCTGGGCTGGGACGGCGACGCGCTGGAAGCGCAGGCCTTCGCCTTCCTGGCCGTGCGCTCGCTGCGCGGCCTGCCGCTCACCTATCCGGGAACGACCGGCGTGCCGCGTCCGATGACCGGCGGCACGCTGCACCAGCCGTGACGGTCACGGCTCCTTGTTGCTGGTCGCGCGGCCCGGCGGATTGACCAGGCACTTGGCGACGTACTTGTCCACGTCGACGGCGAGCTTGTCGAGGGCGTCGTGGAAGAAGTGATTGGCGCCCTTGATGGTACGCGATTCGACGGTGATGCCCTTCTGCAGCGACAGCCGGGCGACCAGCTTCTGGATGTCCGCCAGCGGCACGACCTCGTCGCGCTCCGCGCCGACGATCAGGCCTGACGAGGGGCAGGGCGCCAGGAAGGCGAAGTCATAGGAGTTGGCTGGCGGCGCCACGGAGATGAAGCAGTCGATCTCGGGCCGGCGCATCAGGAGCTGCATGCCGATCCAGGCGCCGAACGAATAGCCGGCGATCCAGCACGATTTGGCATCCGGATTCATGCTTTGCAGCCAGTCGAGCGCCGCGGCGGCGTCGCTCAGTTCGCCGAGGCCGTTGTCGAATCGCCCCTGGCTGCGGCCCACACCGCGCGTGTTGAAACGGAGCACCGAAAAACCGCGATTCACGAACACGTGGAACAGCGAGAACACCACCTTGTGGTTCATCGTCCCGCCATATTGCGGGTGGGGATGAAGGATCAACGCAATCGGCGCGTGTTCTTCCTTGCTCTGGTGATAACGGCCCTCGAGGCGACCCTCCGGGCCGGTGAACATCACATCAGGCATCTGGATTACAGTCTTTCCTTCGTTCTTGGCCGCCGGTCGCGGGCCGGAGCAGCGTCCTTATTCGGGATTCTTGATACTTGACCAACCAGGTCAGGTTTACTAAACCTGAGCTCCACGGTTGGTTTTTCCCCAGATCCCTGTGTGCAGGGTCCGCAATATCGTAGCAACGCCTTGGTTTTCAAGACCTTTGCGTTCCATGTGGACTTCCGCTGGGGGAGCCGGAAAGAGGAGGATGCTGTGAAGCTCAGCACCAAGGGTCGTTATGCCGTGATGGCCATGGTCGATCTGGCGCGGCACGCTCAGGCAAAGCCGGTATCGCTGTCGGATATTGCGACGCGGCAGGAGATTTCGCTGTCCTATCTCGAGCAGCTCTTCGCGCGGCTGCGCCGGGCCGGCCTGGTCAAGAGCGTGCGTGGTCCGGGCGGTGGTTACCGCTTGGCGCGGGCTTCGGCGGAGACACGCGTGTCCGAGATCATCCTCGCAGTCGACGAGCCGATCACGGCCACGCGCTGCACCGAAATGGGCGCGACGGGTTGCCGGGCCGACCGCAGCAAGTGCCTGACGCACGACCTGTGGGAGGAGTTGGGCAACCAGATCCATACGTTCCTGAGCTCGGTGACTCTCCTCGATGTGCTCGAGCGGCGGCTGGCGTCGCCGATCGCTGAGGCGCCGCAGCCCGATGGCGCCGATTCCCGGATGGCGGCCGCCAGCTAGGCTTTCGGAATGTCCGGGTTCGCGTACCTCGATCACAATGCCACGAGCCCGCTGCGTCCGGCGGCCCTCGAAGCCATGATCGAGGCGCTGCGCCTGGGCGGTAACCCGTCATCGGTGCACCGGGCGGGGCGGAAGGCGCGGAGCCTGATAGAGGCAGCCCGTCGCCAGGTCGCGACACTGGTGGGAGCCGCACCCGACGAGGTCGTCTTCACGTCCGGCGGGACCGAAGCCAATAACATGGCACTGCCCGGTAGCGGACGCCGACGCGTCCTGATTTCCGCGGTGGAGCACGAGAGCGTACGGAGCGCGGCCACGGGCGCCGGCGTCGTTCCGGTCGACGCCGAGGGCGTGGTCGATCTTGCTGCCTTGGAGCGCAGGCTCGACGAGAGTGACGTGCCGGCCCTCGTGTCGGTGATGCTTGCCAACAACGAGACCGGGGTGATCCAGCCGCTGGCCGATATCGTGCGCCTGGCGCGCAAGGCTGGGGCGCTGGTGCATTGCGATGCGGTCCAGGCGGCCGGGAAGATCCCGGTCGATCTTCACGGAATGGGGGCCGACTATCTGAGCCTCTCGGCGCACAAGCTTGGCGGTCCCACCGGCGTCGGTGCCCTGGTCGTGCGGGAAGGCGCGCCGTTCGTCTCCAGCCGCCGCGGCGGCGGCCAGGAAAGCAATCGCCGGGCGGGCACGGAAAACTTGTCGGGGATCATCGGCTTTGGTGTTGCCGCCGAAGAAGCCGGCCGACATGTTGACGTTGCCAAGTTGCGCGATGAGCTTGAATTGTCCTTGCTGGCAGTGGCGCCGAGGGCGCGCATATTGGGCGCCGGTGCGCCACGGCTTCCGAACACGACCTGCATCACCATGCCGGGCGTGTCGGCGGAGACACAGGTCATGGCGTTCGATCTTGCCGGTGTCTGTGTCAGCGCAGGCGCGGCCTGCTCGTCTGGGAAGGTGCATCGCTCGCCGGTTCTGGCGGCCATGGGAGCCGATGACAGCGTGGCTGCCGCGGCGATCCGGATAAGCCTGGGCTGGAACAGCCGGCCTGAGGATATCGAGCGCTTGATCGGTGCCTGGCAGGCCCTATATCTCCGAGTAGGGAAGTCGGATATGCCCAATGCCCGGGCGGCTTAGGAGTTTCAAGGGGTTAGCATGAACGTCCTTACCCAAATCCGGCGCAACGACCAGCCGATTTACCTGGATTATCAGGCGACGACGCCGATGGATCCACGCGTGCTGGAAGCGATGATGCCGTACTTCACACACAAGTTTGGCAATCCGCATTCGCGTAGTCACGCCTACGGCTGGGAAGCCGAGGAGGCGGTCGAGAAGGCACGCAGCCAGATCGCCAAGTTGATCGGCGCCGATGACAAGGAGGTCATCTTCACGTCGGGCGCAACCGAATCAAACAACCTTGCCATTCGCGGGGTTGCCGAGTTCTACAGGGACCGCAAGAACCACATCGTCACCACGGTGACGGAGCATAAGTGCGTGCTTGATACCTGCCGCCATCTCGAGCAGCAGGGATTCGAGGTCACCTATCTGCCCGTCCAGAAGAATGGCCTTGTCGACCTCGACGCGTTGCGCGCGGCGATCACCGACAAGACCGTGGTCGTCTCGATCATGGCGGTGAACAACGAGATCGGCGTCATCCAGCCGCTGGCCGAGATCGGAAAGATCTGCCGGGAGAAGAAGACCTTCTTCCATACCGATGCCGCCCAGGCGGTCGGCAAGATTCCGGTCGACGTCGAGGCGATGAACATCGATCTCCTGAGCATCTCCGGCCATAAGATCTACGGGCCGAAGGGCATCGGTGCACTCTACGTCCGCCGCAAGCCGCGCGTGCGGCTGGTGCCGCTGATCGTGGGTGGTGGACAGGAGCGCGGTTTCAGGTCCGGGACGCTGCCGACACCACTCTGCGTCGGCCTTGGCGAGGCGGCGGAAATCGCGATGAAAGAGATGGTTGCGGAAGCGAAGCGGCTGGCCAAGCTGCAGGAGCGTATGCTGAAGGGCCTTCGTGACCGTCTGCCGGAGATCTATGTAAACGGCGACATGGAGCAGCGCATTCCGGGCAACCTCAACATCAGCTTCGCCTATGTCGAGGGCGAATCGCTGATGATGGGCATCAAGAGCCTTTCGGTGTCGTCCGGATCCGCCTGCACCTCCGCCTCGCTCGAGCCCAGCTATGTGCTGCGCGCGTTGGGTGTGGACGAGGAACTGGCCCATACGTCGCTGCGCATCGGCCTCGGTCGGTTCACGACCGAGCAGGAAGTCGATACGGCGGTCGACGAACTGGTGCGCCACGTCACCAAGCTGCGAGAGATGAGCCCGCTCTGGGAAATGGCCCAGGCAGGCGTCGACCTGAAGTCCATTGAATGGGCCGCTCACTGAGCGGCCCGGGGGAAGACGAGGAGAGTATCATGGCCTACAGCGAGAAGCTGATCGACCACTACGAGAATCCGCGCAACATCGGTTCGCTCGACAAGGATGCCGGAGACGTCGGCACGGGTTTGGTGGGCGCGCCGGCCTGCGGCGACGTCATGAAGCTGCAGATCAAGGTCGGTGCCGACGGCCTGATCGAAGACGCGAAGTTCAAGACCTTCGGCTGTGGTTCGGCCATCGCCTCGAGCTCGCTCGTCACCGAATGGGTGAAGGGCAAGACCATCGAGGAGGCCTAGACCATCAAGAACACCGACATTGCCAGACATCTTGCGCTGCCGCCGGTGAAGATCCACTGCTCGGTCCTGGCGGAGGACGCCATCAAGGCGGCGATCGCCGACTATCGTGCCAAGGCGGCCAAGAAGGACGCGCCCGAGGACGCGGCCGAGGACGCGGCCGCCAGCACGGCTGCCGAGTAGCCGAACGAAAGAGAGAGTTCGATGAGCACGTCCGCCACGACCGAGGCCACCGCCAAGCCCGCTACTCCGCGGCCCCGTCGCCCGCGCCCGCAGCTGATGACGGTCACGCCGGCCGCGGCCGAGCGGGTGAAGGCGCTGATCGAGGGCCGAGGGAAGTCCACCGCGGGTATTCGCATCGGTGTGCGCACCAAGGGATGTGCGGGGCTGTCCTATACGCTGGAGTTCGCCGACAGCCAGCAGCCGATGGACGAGGTCGTGGAGGCCGACGGCGTCAGGCTGCTGATCGATCCGAAGGCGTCGTTGTTCCTCATCGGCACAGAGATGGATTACGCCGAGGAGAAGCTGAAGTCCGGCTTCGTTTTCAAGAACCCCAATGAGAAGGGCCGCTGCGGCTGCGGCGAATCCTTCCACGTCTGAAGGCCATGGATCATTTCGCGCGGCTGGGGCTGCCGGCGGCGCTCGAGCTGGAACCCGCGTCTCTCGACCGGGCCTACTTCGCGCGCCAGCGGCAGTGGCATCCTGATCGGTTCGTTGGTCGTCCGCCCGCAGAACGGGCCAAGGCATCGGTCGAGGCAGCGGCGCTCAACGAGGCTTACCGGACACTGAAGGACCCGCTCGCGCGGGCGGCTTACTTCGCCTCCATGAAGGGCGTTGATCTGCCGGGTGACGGCAGGACGATCGACGATCCCGACCTGCTGATGGAGGCCATGGAAGCCCGCGAGGCGCTGCACGAAGCGGAATCCGTCGAGGCGGTCGAGGCGCTGGCGGCGCGCGCGCGAGACGATGTCGCGGCGGGTTTGCGGGTGCTGGACGGTTTGTTCTTGCGGGATGACAAGCCGGCCATCAGAAAGACGCTCCTTCGCTTGCGCTACCTCGATAAGTTCGCCGAGGAGGCGCAGGCGCGACGCATCAACCTCGAACGGTCGAAGGCATGACTCTGCTGGAGATCCATGAACCCGGCGAGACGCCCCTGCCGCATGCCGGCGAGGGGACGCTTGCGGTCGGCATCGATCTCGGTACGACCAACTCGGTCGTCGCGATTGCACGCGACGGCCGGCCGGCCGCGCTGCACGACGAGACTGGCCGCGCGATGGTGCCGTCGGTCGTCGCCTACCCCGAGACGGGCGGCGTGAAGGTCGGCGACCAAGCGCGCGAACTCATGGCACGCGAGCCCCGCAATGTCGTCAGCTCCGTCAAACGACTGATGGGCCGCGGTGCCGCAGACCTCCACGCGGTTGCAGGCGTCCTGCCGTACGAGATCGAGCCGGGCAGCGGCGAGACCGACATGGTCAAGCTCCGGATCGGCGGCAAGGCACGCTCGCCGGTCGAGATCTCGGCCGAGATCCTGAAGATGCTGCGCATCCGCGCCGAACAGGCGCTGGACAAGCCCGTCGAGCGGGCGGTGATCACGGTGCCCGCCTATTTCGACGATGCGGCGCGCACGGCAACGCGCGATGCCGCCCGCGTTGCGGGATTGGAGGTGCTGCGCCTGGTCAACGAGCCGACGGCGGCCGCGCTTGCCTATGGCTTGGACAAAGGCTCGGAAGGGATCTACGCGGTCTACGACCTGGGCGGGGGGACCTTCGACTTCTCGCTCCTGAGGCTGGAGAAGGGCGTGTTCCAGGTGCTGGCGACGGGCGGCGACGCGGCGCTGGGCGGTGACGATTTCGATCGTGCCATCGCCGAGCGCATGTTGGCCGAACGGCGCACGGATGGGCTTGCCGATCGGGTCGATGAGGCGGCCGTGAAGGCGGCCCTGGTGCTTGCCCGGCAGATGAAGGAGCAGCTGACGGACCGTGACCAGGCTTCCGGACGGCTGGAGATCGGCGGTGTGCCGTCGTTCCATGCCCTGACACGTCCCGACTTCGAGGCCATGATCGACAGCCATGTGCGCCGTACGATCGACATCGCGCGCGGCGTGCTGGCCGATGCCGGCATGGAGGCAGGCGAGGTCCGCGGCGTGGTTCTGGTCGGCGGCTCGACGCGCGTACCCGTGGTGCGTGAAGCGGTCGCGGGAATGATCGGCAAGGCGCCGCTCACCGATATCGACCCCGACGAGGTCGTGGCGCTTGGTGCGGCTCTGCAGGCGGAGGCTTTGACCGGCGGAGGCGATACGCTGCTGCTCGACGTGACGCCGCTGTCGCTGGGCCTCGAGACCATGGGTGGTATCGTCGAGAAGATCGTGCCGCGCAACACGCCGATCCCCGTGCAACTCGCTCAGGACTTCACGACCTATCAGGATGGCCAGACGGCGATGGCCATCCACGTCGTGCAGGGGGAGCGGGAGATGGTTGCCGATTGCCGCAGCCTGGCGCGCTTCGAGCTTCTCGGCATCCCGCCCATGACGGCGGGCGCAGCCCGGATCCGCGTCACCTTCGCCGTGGATGCCGACGGATTGCTTACGGTGTCCGCCGAAGAGCGCACGACCGGCGTGCAGCAGCGGATCGAGGTCAAGCCGTCCTATGGTCTCAGCCATGAGGACATGGCCGACATGCTCTACGACAGCTTGGAGCATGCCGAGGAGGATATGACGCAGCGACTGCTGACCGAGGCGCGGGTCGAGGGACGGCGAAACCTGCTGGCGCTGGACGTCGCGTTGCAGAAGGACGAGGCGCTGCTGGGTGCCGACGAGCGGGCCGCGCTCGATGCGGCACGCGGGCGGCTCGAGGCGGCGATCGCAGGCGACGATCGCGAGGCGATCAATGCCGCCGCGGAGGCTCTGGAGACGCTATCGAAGCCCTTCGCCGAGCGGCGCATGGATCGTGGAATTCGGGAGGCGCTGTCAGGCCGGTCAGTTGTGGAGCTGGAGAGCCGAGTGTCCGACCGCGCTGGCGAGTAACGAGGTTCTGCTGAATGCCCAAGATGACGTTCATTTTGAAGGACGGATCCCGCAAGGAGGTCGACGCGCCGCTGGGGCTCAGCGTGCTCGAGATCGCGCATCGCAACGGGGTCGACATCGAAGGGGCCTGCGAGGGCTCGCTGGCCTGCTCCACCTGCCACGTCGTCGTCGAGAACGCCTGGTTCGACAAGCTTTCGCCGGCCAGCGAGGACGAGGAGGACATGCTCGACCTCGCCTTCGGACTCACCCATACCTCGCGGCTGGGATGTCAGATCCGGATGACCGAGGAACTCGATGGATTGGTGGTCAAGCTGCCGGCCGCCACGCGCAACATGATGGTCGACAAGTAGAGGAGAGCCCGATGGCGCGCAGTCTGCGCTGGACCGACGTCCACGACATCGCGATCGAGCTCGAGGAGCGGTACCCCGATGTCGACAATGTCAACCTGCGCTTTACCGATCTGTATCGCTGGGTGATGGAATTGCCCGGGTTCGAGGACGATCCCAACCGCTCCAACGAGAAGATCCTGGAAGCCATCCAGGCAGCCTGGATCGAAGAACGAGGGTGACCGCACGCCGCAATTCGGCCGAAAATCGAAGCGTATACAGTATTCGGCCGGGAGGGTGCGATGAGGGGCTTTATCCGCGTTTTCTTGCTGCCGCTTCTGCTGGCAATGGCGCTTGGTGCCTGCGCCTCCAACGCCGTCCAGCCGGGTATCGTCTATACCTCCGGCGCGCCCTCGGGTAGCGCCTACCCCGCAGCCGGCCCCTATGGTCCCGGTCCCTACAACAACGGCCCCTACAACAGCGGCGGCCCGTACGGCGGGGCAACGCGGGTCAGCGGTCCCGGCACGCCGGCGACCGGTCAGCTGCCGCCGCAGCCGGCTCAGGGCAGCAGCCCTGGGGCGGGTATCGGTGACAGCGGCCGCGTTGTTTCCATCCGGGAGGTCAGCCTGGCCGGTTCGGGCACGGGCGGCGGCGGCAACGGTGCCGTCATCGGGGGTATTCTTGGAGCGGGCGCCGGCGCTACGATCGGTGCCATCACCAGCCAGACGCTGGGCGGCGGCATCGTCGGCGCCCTGCTGGGTGTCGTCGGGGGCGCCATCGCCGGCAGCATTGCCGATGGCCAGCGCGGTACCGGTCGCGGCATCGAGGTGACGGTGCAGCGTGACGATGGTCAGCAGGTCACGGTCGCCCAGACCGATGACGGCGACATCCAGTTGGGGGATCGTGTGCAGATCGTGCAGAATCATCAGGGTGTGGCGCAGGTCGTGCGCGACCAGACCCGCAGCCGCGACTAGGCCTGGGGCGTTTCACGCGAAGGATCGGGAGACGAGAAACACGATGTTCGGCAGATGGATACTTGGCCTGCTGGTGCCGCTGGTGCTGGCAGGCGGATTGTCGGCCTGCAACGGCAGCAGTGGCGCGGTCCAACCGGGCGTCGTCAACACCTCGGCACAGGGCGGCTATCGCGGCGAGAACGGCCGCGTCATCGCCATCCGCGAAGTGCCGGTGCGCAGCGGAAACACCGGCGTCAGTGACGGCACGCTGATCGGGGGCGGCCTGGGGGCGGCGGGCGGCGCCGCGATCGGCGCGGCGACGACCAATTCCGTGGGGGGCGCCGTCGTGGGTGGCCTGCTCGGTGCCGTGGCCGGTGGCATCGCCGGCACGGCCGTCGACCAGAATTCGACGAGGCGCGGAATCCAGGTGACTGTCCAGAAGGACAACGGCCAGAAGGTGACGATCGCCCAGGTCGATGACGGCGACATCCAGATGGGTGACCGCGTCGCCATCGTCTACGACCGCAATGGGGTCGCCAAGGCCGTGCGCGAGACCGGTTACCGGCGGGACTAGAGCGGTTTCCACGATGACGGAACCGCAAGCGGTTTCGTCATCGTGGAAACGCGCACACGGGTGATCGAAGTTTCACAAGGCATGTTCCGTTCGGCTGTTTCCAGCCGAACGGAACATGCTTTGGGCCCTCCGGCACCCGCCGCTCGGGTGGCGGAGGGCCGGTCCGGGGCCTATATAGGCCCCGCCATGGCCCGCAATTCGCTCCACATCGACAAGGCACCTGGCGATACCCGCGTGGTTGTCGCCATGTCCGGCGGCGTGGATTCGTCGGTCACGGCGGCTCTCCTGGCGGAGCAGGGCTACGACGTCGTCGGCGTCACCCTCCAGCTCTACGACCATGGTGTCGCCGTCGGGCGCAAGGGTGCCTGTTGCGCCGGCACCGATATCCGCGACGCACGCCAGGTGGCGGAGCGGCTGGATATCCCGCACTACGTGCTGGATTACGAAAGCCGCTTCAGGGCGGACGTCATGGACTCTTTCGCCGACGCCTATCTGCGCGGCGAGACCCCGGTCCCCTGCATTGCCTGCAATCGAACGGTGAAGTTTCGCGATCTGCTGCGCACGGCGCGTGAGCTGGGCGCCGATGCGCTGGCCACCGGGCACTATGTGCAGCGCGTGGCGGGTGAGGCCGGACCCGAGCTGCATCGTGGCGCCGACCCGGCGCGTGACCAGAGCTATTTCCTGTTCGGCACGACGGCCGAGCAGCTCGATTTCCTGCGCTTTCCGCTGGGACACATGCCCAAGAGCGAGACGCGCGCCCTGGCCGAACGGTTCGGCCTCGCGGTGGCCGACAAGCCCGACAGCCAGGACATCTGTTTCGTGCCGAACGGCGACTATGCATCGGTCGTGCGCCGGCTGCGGCCGGAAGCGGCGGAGGGCGGCGATATCGTCGACCTGCAGGGGCGGGTGCTCGGACGCCATGACGGCATCGTGCGCTTCACCGTCGGCCAGCGCCGTGGACTGGCCCTGGGCGGCCGCGAGGGCGCGGACAACGAGCCGCTTTATGTCGTGCGCCTGGAGCCGGAGGCGCGGCGCGTGGTGGTCGGGCCGCGCTCGGCCCTCGGGCGCAGCGAGATCGTCCTGCACGACGTGAACTGGCTGGCGCCACGGCCTGCGGGGGCGTTGCCGGTGAAGGTGCGCGTGCGGTCCGCTCAGGCGTTGCGTGATGCCGAGATCACGCTCTCGGCCGATGCTGGCGCCGTCGTGCGTTTCGCCGAACCGGAGATCGGCGTGTCGCCGGGGCAGGCCTGCGTTGCCTACGATGCCGAGAGCGGCAGTCGCGTGCTGGGCGGCGGCTTCATAGGACGCTTGCCATGATGAAATTCGATCATCTCAGCATTCCGGTCAGCGACGTCGTACGGTTGCGTGACTGGTGGGTGGCCAATCTCGGCCTGAAGGTCGAGTTCGAGGTTCCCGACCGCCGCACCGTGGCCCTGCAGGACGGTGAAGGCTCCGCGATCTTCCTGCAGGAGAGGGCGACGGTGGATCCCAGCGGTACCGCCCTGTGGTTCCAGGTCGACGACGTCGACGCGACCTTCGCAGAATGGTCTGCCGGTGGCGTGATCTTCGCCCATGGTCCGCAGAAGAACTTCTGGGGATACGGTCCGGAACTGGTCGATCCCGACGGATACGTCGTGCGACTCTGGGACCGGCGATCGATGCAGGAAAAGTAGGCCGGAGCGCTTTCCTTGACAGGTCTTGCAGGGGCTGCATAAAAGCCCCTCGCGCGCGTGAGCGCGCTTCATGGCTGGGTAGCTCAGCTGGTTAGAGCACGGCACTCATAATGCCGGGGTCGGCGGTTCAAGTCCGCCCCCAGCTACCAATTCGCCCCCGGTCCAGGCGCCCTTCAGCGCCGGGATCGGGGGTCTTTATTTTGTGGTTTCTCTTCGCCACCTTGCATCCATGGCTACCGGACAAGTGCACCAGACCGACGTTGTGATCGTGGGAGCGGGGCCCGTCGGCCTCTTCGCCGTATTCGAGTGCGGGATGGTGCGCTTGCGCTGCCACGTCGTCGACGTGCTGGACGATGCGGGCGGCCAGTGCACCGCGCTTTATCCGGAAAAGCCGATCTATGACATTCCCGGCTTTCCGCGCATCGAGGCCGCCGAACTGGTGGCGCGCCTGAAGGAGCAGGCGGCGCCCTTCCATCCCGTCTATCACCTGGGCGAGCAGGTCCAGGTGCTGCAACCGGCGGCGGATGGAGGCTGGCAGGTCACGACGTCCAAGGGGACCATCGTGCACGCCCGGGCCGTCATCATCGCGGCCGGCGTCGGCGCCTTCGGGCCCAATCGTCCGCCCTTGTCCGGCATCGAGGCCTACGAGGGCAGGAGCGTCTTCTACTATGTCAGCCAGCGGGAAGCCCTGCGCGGCAGGCGGGTCGTGATCGCAGGCGGCGGCGACAGCGCCGTCGACTGGACCCTGGCATTGGCGGATGTCGCGGCCCGGGTATCGGTGATCCATCGTCGCGACCGTTTCCGCGCTGCGCCGGAGAGCGAGGCCCGATTGAAGGCGCTCGTGGCCGAAGGCAAGGTAGACCTCGTCGTACCCTACCAGTTGCACGGCCTCGAAGGCGAGGAGGGGCAGCTGCGTGCCGTCACGGTCGCTACGCTCGATGGCGACGTGCGGCGCATCGAAGCCGACGTGCTGCTGCCGTTCTTCGGCCTCTCGATGTCGCTCGGTCCGATCGCCGACTGGAGCCTTGATCTGGAGCGGCACCAGATCCGCGTCGACCCGGTGACCGCTGCCACCAGCCGGCCAGGCGTCTTCGCCATCGGCGATATCGTCTCCTACCCCGGCAAGCTGAAGCTGATCCTCACCGGCTTTGCCGAGGCGGCCGTCGCCGCGCGCTCGGCCTATGCGCTGGTCCATCCCGACGCGCCGCTGCATTTCGAATATTCGACGACGTCGGGAGTCCCCGCAGCCTGAGGCCTTTGCCGGGCAGCGGCGCCGGAGGTGCAACATGCCAGACGATGATGCGAAGCTGCTCGAGGAGATTGGACGCATGCTTTGGGGGCCGAACTGGAAGGGACCGTTGGCGGAGGCCATCCAGCATCAGCGCAAGGCCGTTGCGGACTGGGCCGGCGGCCGCCAGCCCGTTCCGGCCGGCGTCTGGAGTGAGCTGCGCGAGATGATGCGGCGACGCAGGCACCAGCTTGACGAGCTCGCCCCGCGCGTCGAGTCGGCGCATGATGCCGCCCTTGCGCGGACGGTCGAGCAGACGATGCACCCCAGGGACGGCGGCCGCGATCCCGGCCGCTGACGTGCGTCAGGCGGTCGTCACCACCCGGATCGCGCCGTGGCGTTCGAGCACGTCGACGACGACCTGCGATTCCGAACGGCGCAACGCCACGTCGACGGCGCAGCCATCGAGCGTGAGGTTGCGGATGGTGACCTCGTTCAGGAAGGACGGCAGCACAGGCTCCTCGAACGTGATGTTGAGGCGTTTCGTGTCGAAGTCCAGCCCCAGGCAGCTCTGCAACATCAACAGCGGCGCTGCCGCGGCCCAGGCCTGCGGCATGCAGGCGACCGGATAGAAGGTCGGGCCATGCGTATGCTTGCGGGCGAACCCGCAGAAGAGTTCCGGCAGTCGATGCAGATCGATGTAGGTTGAAGCGTCAAAGAGCCCTTCGAAGATGCGAGCAGCCTCGCGCTTGAAGCCGTAGCGGGCGAGACCGGCCGCGATCAGGGCATTGTCATGCGGCCAGACCGAACCGTTATGATAGCTCATCGGATTGTAGCGCGCTTCACGGGTCGCAAGGGTCCGCACGCCCCACCCGGAAAAAGAAGCCGGCTCCATCAATGTACGCACCACAGACGCTGCCCGTTCGGGGAAGGCAATCCCGGTCAACAGAGCATGGCCGGCATTGGATGCCCGTATGCGGCAGGGCCGCTTCTCCCCGTCGAGTGCGATGACGTAGGTGCCGATGCCTTCGTCGAAGAACCTCGCGTCGAAATGCGCCCTCAGCGTTTCCGCGCGCCTGTCGAACTCGGCGGCTTGTTCGTGTCTTTCGACGGCTCGGGCGATTGCGGCGGCTGCGCGCCAGGCGCCATAGGCGTAGGCTTGGACCTCGGCCAGCGCGATAGACCCCTTCGCAAGAGTGCCGTCGGCATGAGAGATCGAATCGTGGCTGTCTTTCCATCCCTGGTTGGCGAGGCCATCGGGAGTCCGCCGACCATACTCGATGAAGCCGTCGCCGTCGCGATCTCCATGCTTGTCCATCCACGCCAGGGCGGCTTCGATGTTGGGAAGCAGGCGATGCGTCGTCAGGACGTCACCCGTTCGTTGTAGATAGGCGCCTGCCAGCATGACGAACAGCGGTGTCGAATCGACGCTGCCATAGTACCGGCGGAAGGGCACTTCCCGGAGCTCGGCCATCTCGCCGTGGCGGACTTCATGCAGGATCTTGCCGGGTTCGGCGTCGGCGAGCGGGTCGATATCGACGGCTTGGTTCGCGGCGAGGTGCAGCAGGACGCCACGTGCGATCGCCGGGTCCAGCCAGAGGGTCTCCAGCGCCGTGATCAGCGCATCGCGGCCAAAGACGGTGCTGAACCAAGGGATGCCGGCATAGGGGTAGGGCCCTTCGGGGGTATCCGTGATCAGCATGTACAGATCGGATATCGATCGACGGACGGCTTCGTTGAATATGTCGTTCGAGGTGTTGACCGATGCCGCACGCGACATCGACGCCTTGAGGGCGTTGCGTGCATCCCTGAGAGCGCAGGCGAAGCGTCGGCGCACGGTTCCGCTGCCGCGGCTTTCGTCACAGGCGATTTCGATCACGATCGTCTGCAATTGTCGTGGTTCGAGATCGAATTGGAAGGTGGCGTGGCCGCTCGCCAGCTGCTGTGGTACTGGATCGAAGTGCAGGGTAGTGGACCGCCGTCGGCCATCGAGGCCGACATAGGCGAGTGTCGTGCTGTGGCCGCCGAATGCCGGTGGCTTCATCTCACCGCGCCGCTGCCTGTGCGTGCCCCGGACCTCGAAGAGGTCCGCGAAGTCGGCGGCAAAGACGATCTGTACAGTCACGCGGCGCGGCCGATCATCGAAATTGCGGATCGCGAGGCGCTCGTAGCATGAGCGGTTCCAGAGAAAGCGGGAGCGGCGTAAATGGAGAAGGTCGTGCTCCAGAGTGATCCGCCCTGCCTCATCAACCACATCCGGATTAGTGAGGTCGCAGATCAGCATCCCATTGTCGTCGCGGAGCGTGGAGGACAGCAGCAGCGGCCGCTGTCCGTCTACGGTCAGAAAGAAGTGCGACAGGTACCGCGTATCGCGATAGTACAGTCCTTCCGGGCTGCCCGGACCGGCAAGGGCGTCGCCGTTGTGATCGAACACGGCGAAGGCGTCGTCGTGCTTCAGCGTACGCGGGCGCCGCTCCTGGAGCGAGGCATTGGCTGGAATGAAGAACTGCGCGATCGGTGCACCGACGCCTTTGCCCGCCGTTGTCGCTCCGGGGGGCGTGGATGTTGCCAGCGTCATCGCAGAAGACCGTGGCCGCGCGATTGCGGACAGGTCGGCACAGGGCGGAATCCGGCAGTCTTCATCGGCAGGACCTCCTCGTTCGAGCACTGCGCGCGCGAATGCGCCGGCAACGATTCGAGTTAGGGAACCGAGTGTTGATGGTCAAGGCGTGAGAAGGCACGACCGCAGCCGATGCCCCTCGTGCCATCAAGCGGCAGCAAGCCTGCGCAGGGCCGCGAGCCTTCTCGCATAGGGTGGATCGGCTTCCGGCACCAGGGCCGGGGCCGAGATGCTCTCGGCGAAATGGCAGGCGACCACCTGACCGCGCGGGCCGACGGGGCGCAGCTTCGGCTCGTCCGTGCGGCAGCGATCCTGTGCGTGTGCGCAGCGTGTATGGAATCGGCAACCCGACGGCGGGTTGAGTGGGCTCGGCACGTCGCCGGCGAGGCGAATGCGCGCGCGTTGCGCCGACGGGTCAGGCACCGGCACGGCCGACAGCAGAGCCTGCGTGTAGGGATGCCGCGGCATCGCGAACAGGCTGCGCTTCGGCGCCAGCTCGACGATCTTGCCGAGATACATCACCGCCACGCGATCGCTGATGTGACGGACCACGGCGAGATCGTGGGCGATGAAGATGTAGGAAAGCCCCAGCCGTCGTTTGAGATCCTGCAGCAGGTTGATGACCTGCGCCTGGATCGACACGTCGAGGGCGGAGACCGGCTCGTCGCAGACGATCAGCTTGGGCTGCGAGGCCAGGGCGCGGGCGATGCCGATCCTCTGGCGCTGGCCGCCGGAGAATTCGTGCGGATAGCGCAGCGCGTGCCAGGTCGACAGCCCTACCTCGGCGAGCAACTGCTCGATGCGTCGGCGCAGGGCGGTGCCCGAGGCGAGACCGTGCAGGCGCAGGGGCTCTGCCAGCGTGTCGCCCACGGTAAGCCGCGGATTCAGCGAGGCGTAGGGATCCTGGAAGATGATCTGCATGTCGCGCCGCAGACCGCGCAACGCCGAGCGGTCGAGGCTGCGCACGTCTTGGCCGGCGAAGCGGATGGTGCCCGCGGTCGCCTCGATCAGCCGCAGGACCATCCGGCCGGTCGTCGACTTGCCGCATCCCGATTCGCCCACCAGCGCCAGCGTTTCCCCTGCGGCGACCTCGAAGTCGAGGCCGTCGACCGCGCGGACCGTGCCCACGGTGTGCTGGAAGACGATGCCGCGCTTCACGGGGAAGTGCTTCGTGAGGCCGGCAACGGAGAGGAGGGGAGCGTTCATGATGCCGCGGCGGCTCCGAGGCCGAGATCGAGGGGCGCCTTCCAGCAGGCGGCGCGGTGGCCGTCACCGATCTCGCGCAGCGCCGGCTGCTCGGCCTTGCAGCGCGCATCGGCGAGCGGGCAGCGCGGACTGAAGCGGCAGCCCGGCGGCATTGCGTAGGGATTCGGGACAGTACCCTCGATGGCGGTGAGTCGCTCGTCGCCATCGCTGCCGAGCCGTGGAATCGAACCCAGCAAGCCGAGCGTGTAGGGATGCTGCGGATCGGCGAACAGCAGCGCGACGGGGGCCTCTTCGACGATGCGGCCGGCATACATGACGATCACGCGGTGGGCGAGCTCCGCCACGACGCCGAGGTCATGGGTGATCAGCATGATGGCGGTGCCGGTGCGCTCGCGCAGGTCGCGCAGCAGGTCGAGGATCTGCGCCTGGATGGTGACGTCCAGCGCCGTCGTCGGCTCGTCGGCGATCAGGATCTTGGGATCGCAGGCAAGCGCCATGGCGATCATGACGCGCTGCCGCATGCCGCCCGAGAGCTGGTGCGGATATTCATCGAGCCGCGTTTCCGGCGATGGGATCTTGACCAGCCGGAGCATCTCCAGGGCGCGCGCTCGTGCGTCGGCCGCACTTGTCTGGCGATGCAGGCGGATTGCCTCGATGATCTGCTCACCCACGGTCTGCACTGGATTGAGACTCGTCATCGGCTCCTGGAAGATCATGGACACGGTGTCGCCGCGCACCGACCGCATCTCGCCTTCCGGCAGCTCGAGCAGATTGCGGCCCTGCAGAAGGATTTCGCCGCCGGCGATACGGCCCGGCGGGTTGGGCACCAGGCGCATGATCGACAGCGACGTTACCGATTTGCCGCAGCCCGACTCGCCCACGACGCCCAGCGTCTCGCCCGGCGCCAGGGAAAAGCTGATGCCGTCGACCGCGGCGAATACGCTGCCGCCGGAGCGGAATTCCGTTTTCAGGTTCCTGATCTCGAGGAGAGGCTGGGTCATGCGGGTACGGGCATCAGTCGCTTCACGTTACCGGCCGCGCCTGCGGTAGCCGCTCCTTCGTGCCGTACACCGGCGGAGCGAGCTGGCCGGCAGTGCGACCAGCCCAGTCACGCTGTGGCACGGTCTTCAGCCGCTTGCGCTGACCTTCGATCAGGCCCTGGGTTGCCGCTTCGACATCGATCGTCAGCACCTTGCCGTCCTTCACCACCTGCGCACCGTCGACATAGACGTGGCGGATCGCCCGTTCGCTGGCCGAGTAGATCAGGCTGCGCACCGGTTCATGTGCCGGCTGCATATAGGGATGGCTCATGTCGACGAGCGAAAAATCCGCCTTGCAGCCTGGCGCCAGCCGCCCCAGGTCGGGCCGGCGCAGGATCTTGGCCCCGCCGATCGTCGCGGCTTCCAAGGCATGCCGCGTCGTGCCCATCTTGTAGTTGCCGGTGAAGACGCGCGCGGCGTAGCAGGCGAGCCTGATCTCGTCGACCATGTTGTGCGGGAACGTATCGGTGCCGATGCCGACGGTGATGCCGGCATTCATGTAGCGGCCGATCGAGTTGAGCACCATGCCGCGGCGCGCGAATACAGTCGGGCAATGGGCCACGGCGGCGCCGGAATCGCGCAGGATCTCGAAATCGTTGCCGTGCGGGTAGTGGATCTGCGGGTGGTCGCTCAGGAAGATGCCATGACCGATCACGAGGTCGGGTCCCAGCACGCCAATGGAATCCAGCCATTCGATGGGTGTCTTCCCATGGCGATGTACCATCTCGTAGAACTCGACGACGGCCTGGCAGGCATGCGTCTGCATGGGGATGCCACGCCGCCTGGCTTCCTGATGGGCTTCCTTGAAGTACCCTTCCTTGCAGGTGTCGATCTGGGAAGGCCCGACCATCCCCGACAGCCGGCCGCTGGGGTGCTTCGCGGCGGCGTCGATCGTCTTCATCGCCGCGTCGAACGCCTTCTCGCCTGCTTTCTCGTCCCAGGCATAGTCGACCGTGTGGCCGTTCTTCGTATACCAGTATCCCTGACGCATCATGGGGCACACGACGGCGCGGATGCCGGTGGCGGCCAGATCGTCCAGCCAGCCGTCGCGGCTCATCGATAGGTCGGCGATCGTGGTGACGCCGCTCTTGAGCAGCTCCGACGTTGCGACCAGGGTGGAGGGGCCTGCATCCTCGGGATCGAGGCCGAAGACCGGCAGGTATTCATAGAGCGAGCTCTGGCCAAGCTTGTCGCTGCCGAATTCTTCCGTCAGGCCCTTGTTGGCCGGTTCGGAGAAGGGATGGCTGTGCACGTTGACGAAACCCGGCATCGCCATGAAGCCCTTGCCGTCGACCGTGATGTCGGCGGCGCCGGCATAGCCCGGCCCGACATGGACGATCTCGCTCCCCTTGAACGCAAGGTCGCCGCCGTCGATGTAGACATGCCGTCGCTCCGACTCGTCCCAGGCGACGACGTGATCGAGATTGGCGATCCGGGTGGTTCTGGCCATGACAGCTTGTTTCCTCCGTTTTCCCTCGTACTCCTCTCCCTCGGTGGAGGGAGAGGACCGAGTGATTGACGATCGCGCTACTTGAAGGCGATTCCCAGTCCCTTGTAGAGGCCGCAGCCGTAGATGCCATGCGCCTTGATGGGCTTCAGCTTGGCGCCGGCGACGACGAACAGCGGCTCGTGGAACAGCGGGATCCAGACGAAGGCATCATGGACCTTCTGCTGCACGGCGCCGAAGGCGGCGGCGCGCGTGGCCTCGTCGGTCGCGGTCGAGCCCTTGTCGAGCAGCTCGTCGGTCTCCTTGTCCTTCCAGTTCATGCGGTTTGGCGTCGGGGTGTTCGCCGAACGGAAGTAGAGGTTCAGCGCATCGCCGGCACTGACGTAGGGAAAGCTCATGCCGAAGGCATCGAACTCCTGGGTCGCGAGCTTGCCCCAGGCGACGGTGGCGTCGAAGAGCTGGATCTGCAGGTCGATGCCGACCTTGCGCAGGTCGCCCTGCACGGCCTCCGCGATCTCCTTGAAGGCGCCGGCGATACCGTAGATCACGGGCGCCAGCTTCTTGCCGTCCTTGTAGCGGAAGCCGTCGGATCCCTTCTTCCAGCCGGCCTCGTCCAGGAGCTTCTCCGCTTCCTTGACGTTCTCGCCGTAGAGCCCGCGGTCGACCTTGTTGTTGAAGTCGAGGACGTTCGGCATCAGCATCGTCGATGCCGGTTCGGCCAGGCCGAAGGTCACTGCCTCGGCGATCGCCTTCTGGTCGACGGCGAGATTCATCGCCTTGCGCACGCGCACGTCGTTGACCAGTTCCTTGTCCACCTTGAAGCCGATGAAGTAGGTCCAGAAGAAGTTCTCGGCCTTGGTGACGGACAGCGCCTTGTTGGCCTGCAGCTCCTTGATCGACCAGTACGGCACGTACTGGCTCGCGTCGGCCTGGCCGGCCTGCAGTGCCGTGACGCGCGTATTCTCCTCGGGCACGACCTTCCAGATCACCTTGTCGACCTGCGCCTCCGTAGCGTCATAGATGGGCGGTCCCCACTTGTAGCCCTTGTGCTTGACGAGCACCGTCGAATCGCGCGGAGTCCAGCTCTCGAAGCAGAACGGGCCGGTGCCGTCGAAACCCTTCACCCCGAAGTCGGCGCCGAGCTTCTTGACCTCGTCGACGTTCAGCACCGTGTGGAAGTACTGCGTCATCTGGTACAGCAGCTCGGAGAACGGCTTCTTGAGCTTGTACTCGACCGTGTAGTCGTCGGGCGCCGTGATCTTGTCGACATCGCCCATGCGCCACTTCACGAGCCCCTTGGTCTCGGGGTCGAGCCAGCGCTCGTAGGTCGCCACGACGTCCTTGGCGGTCATCTTCTTGCCGCTGCAGAAGGTGACGTCGTCGCGCAGCTTGAACGTGTAGGTCAGGCCGTCGGGCGATACCGTCCAGCTCTTGGCCAGGCCCGGCTTGAGCGTCTTCATGTCGAAGTCGAGGTTCACCATGGTGTCCCCCATCATGTGGATGACCTCGGCCCCGGACCTCGCCGTCGACTTGTGCGGATCGTAACGATCGGTGTCGATCTCGCGCACCACCGTCACGACCTTCTGGGCCATCGCCGGGCCGGCGGCCCCGATGGTCGCTGCCGCGGCAAGCGCCGCCCACATCATGCGTCTGCTCATTCCCACACCTCCTGTTGTCTGATTTTGCCTTCTATTGTCTAAGCTTCGGGTCCAGGGCATCGCGCAACGCGTCGCCCAGCAGGTTGAAAGCGAGAACCACGAGAAAGATCGCGGCACAGGGCAGCGTCGAGACCCAGGGTGCGATCTGCAGGAACTTGCGTCCGTCGGAAGCCATGCTGCCGAGCTCTGCGGTCGGTGGCTGGGCGCCCAGGCCGAGGAAGGACAGGGACGCCCCCAGCAGGATGGCCTGGCCGAGCTGCAGGGTCATGTAGATCAGGATCGTCGGCCAGCAGTTGCGGGCCAGATAGCGCCAGATGAGGGCGCCGTCGCCCAGGCCGACCGCCCGGCCGGCCTCCATGTATTCCTGCTGCATCACGGATTGGGCGGCGCCACGGGCAATGCGCGCGATCGACGGCACAGCCGCGACGCTGAGGGCGATGCCCAGCGAGAAGAGACCGGTGCCCAGGACGGCGGCGATGGCGAGGCCGAACAGGATGGAAGGAAAGGAAAGCAGCACGTCGATCAGGCGCATCAGCGGCGTGTCGAGGCGCTTGAAGTAGGCGGCGCTGAGGCCGATCAGCGCGCCCAGCCCGCCGCCTGCGGCCACGGCGATGACGCCCAGGCCGAGGGTGGCCTGGAGGCCGTACATGATGCGGCTCAGCATGTCGCGGCCCTGGTTGTCGGCGCCCAGCAGGTAGCCGGGACAGCGCTCGGCCAGCGGCGGACAGAAGCGCAACCTCATGTTGTTCGTATAGGGATCGAAGGGCGCGATCCACGGCGCCAGCACCGCGGCTGTGAAGATGACGATCAGGAACAGCGCCGCCGCCGCCGCCGCCGGGTCACGCAGGATGCGTCGCCAGACGGCATTCTTCCGCCGGATGGCGGCGATGGCGCGACGGTCGGCCTCGCTCTGCAGGGAGAGGGTCGCGTCGGTCACGACCGGGCAATCCGTGGATCGAGGTAGGCGTAGAGCACGTCCACGGCGAGGTTGACGACCATGAAACCGACGGCGAGGACGAGGATGGCGCCCTGCGCCAGCGGGAAGTCGCTCGACGTGATCGCGCCCACGGCCATCCGGCCGACGCCCGGCCAGGCGAACATGGTCTCCGTCACGATCGAGCCGCCCAGCAGGAAGCCGATCTGGAGGCCGACCAGCGTGACCACGGGGATCATGGCGTTGCGCAAGGCGTGCTTGACCGTCACTCGCCAGTCCGACGCTCCTTTGGCGCGTGCCGTGCGGACGTAGTCCGCGCTGAGGGTCTCGAGCAGCGAGGTCCTGGTCATGCGCGCCACGGGGCCGACGAAGACGGCCCCCAAAGTGATCGCCGGCAGCACGATGCTGAGGAAGCCGGCTCCGGTCCAGATCGGTCCGGCTCGTCCCTGGAAGGGCAGGAGCCCGGCGCCGCCGACATGCTGGATCAGCAGAAGGCCGACCCAGAAAACCGGTACCGAAACGCCCATCACCGATAACGCCATGATGGCGCGGTCAACCAGCGTGCCGCGACGGCGGGCGGCCAGGGTACCCAGCGCGATGCCGAGGGGCACCGCCCAGACGAGGCAGGCCAGCATCAGCTCGACCGTCGGCCAGAAGGTCAGCGCGATCTCTTCGGAGACCGGCCGGTTCGATATCATGGACCGTCCCAGGTCGAGTTGCAGCACGCGTCCCAGATAGCGGATGAATTGCAGCCAGAGCGGTTCGTCGAGTCCCAGATCGCGGCGGATCGCCTCGATCTCGGCCTTGGTTGCCGTCGGCCCCGCGACGATCGTGGCCGGGTCGGTGGGTACGACCTGCAGTAGCAGGAAGCCGATCAGCAGAACGCCCAGCAGCACAGGCAGCGAAATCATCACTCGGTGGGCAATATGCCGCGCCATCTCTACAAACCTGACCCAAGGAACTCAGGACACTGAACGATGCCGCAGCGCTCGACAAGAACGCTGCGGCTGGCATGATCGGTGCAAGAAGCGGGCCGAGGAGCAAGGGTATGTCCACAGGAAAGCTGACCGAACAGGCGAAGGGTGTGTTCATCATCGCCGCGACGCCGTTCACCGATGAGGGCGCGCTCGATCTGTCGAGCGTCGACAGCCTGACCGATTTCTATTTGGGTTGTGGCGTACATGGGTTCACCCTGCTCGGCATGATGGGCGAGGCCCACAAGCTGAACGCCGACGAGTCCCTCATGGTGGTCAAGCGTGTGGTCGGTCGCGCACAGGGGCGCCAGACGATCGTCGGCGTCAGCCACGCCGGACTCGAGAATGTGCGTCGGCTCGCGCACGAGGCCATGATGGCCGGCGCGGCAGGCGTCATGGTCGCCCCGCCACCCGGCCTGAAGGGTGACGAAGGCGTCTACAATTACTATGCGCAGCTCTTTCGCGAGCTTGGCGCCGACATTCCCGTCGTCTATCAGGACTATCCTCAGAGCACGGGCATCTATCTGGCGCCCACCGTGTTCGAACGGCTGGTGGACGATTTCAGGCAGCTCGTCATGCTCAAGCACGAGGACTGCCCTGGTCTTGCGAAGCTCACGCGCATCCGGGACGGAGAGAAGACGCCGGGGCGTCGGCGCGTCTCGATCCTCGTCGGCAATGGCGGCCTCTACCTGCCGCAGGAGCTGCGTCGCGGTGCCGATGGCGCCATGACCGGTTTCGCCTGGCCGGAGATGCTGGTCCAGGTCTGCGAGCTTTTCGCCGAGGGCAAGACCGAGGAGGCCGAAGACCTGTTCGATCTCTATCTGCCGCTGGTGCGGCACGAGCAGCAGCCGGGCATCGGCCTTGCCCTGCGCAAAGAGGTCCTGTTCCGGCGGGGCGCGATCAAGAGTCCGCGGCAGCGGGCGCCGGGATCGGCCCTGACGGCGACGGACAGGGCCGAACTCGATGGGCTGATAGCCCGGCTGGACCGTCGCCTCGCGGCTGCCGGACGCGGCACGAAGGCCGCGGCGGAGTAATATCGCCATTGGCCGTCGCACGCCGCGGCGCGCATGCTATGTGGAACCTGTGCGCGGCTCCGGCCGTGCTTTTCCTGTCAGCCGAGAAGAAGAGAGAATGTCCGACTACGACCTGATCGTCCGCAATGCCAAGATCGTCACCGCCGAACGTCAGACCGAAGGCGACATCGCCGTGAAGGACGGCAAGGTCGCCGCGCTCGGACCCGACGTGAAGGGGACTGGTGCGCGGGAAATCGACGCGGCGGGAAAGTTCGTGCTGCCGGGCGGCGTCGACAGCCACTGCCACATCGAACAGAAATCGGGCATGGGCGTCATGTGCGCCGACGACTTCTATACGGGTACGGTTTCTGCCGCGTTCGGCGGCACCACGACGGTGATCCCCTTCGCCGCCCAGCATCGCGGCATGTCCCTGCGACAGGTGGTGAAGGACTACCACGAGGCGGCCGGGCCGAAGGCCGTGATCGACTATGCTTTCCACCTCATCGTCACTGACCCGACGCAGCAGGTGCTGGGGCAGGAGCTGCCGGCGCTGATCAAGGACGGCTACACGTCGTTCAAGATCTACATGACCTATGACGCGATGAAGGTCAGCGACTATCAGATGCTCGACATCCTGGCGCTGGCGCGGCGCGACGGTGCGCTGGTCATGGTACACACCGAGAACCACGACATGATCCAGTGGCTGGCGCACCACCTGGTCGACCAGGGTCATGTCGCGCCCAAGTTCCACGCCATCGCGCATGCCCGCATCGCCGAGGCCGAGGCCACGAACCGGGCGATCTCGCTGGCCCGCCTGACTGATGCACCGCTGCTGCTGGTCCACATGTCGGAGATCGAGGCGATCGAGACGCTGCGCCAGGCGCAGAAGAAGGGCCTCAAGATCTTCGGTGAGACCTGTCCGCAGTACATCGCGCTGACCGCCGACGACATGGACAAGCCCGGTGTGGAAGGGGCGATGTGGTGCTGCAGCCCGCCCCCGCGCGATTCGGAAGCGCAAGAAGCGGTGTGGGCGGCCCTGAAGGACGGCACCTTCCAGACCTTCTCGTCCGACCACGCGCCCTACCAGTTCAACGAGAAGGGCAAGATACCCAAGGGCGACAAGACGACATTCAAGGAGATGGCCAACGGCGTACCGGGCCTCGAGGTCCGGCTGCCGCTGCTGTTCTCTGAAGGAGTGCAGAAGGGACGCATCACGTTGCAGCAGTTCGTGGCGCTGACCTCGGCCAATCATGCGAAGCTCTACGGCCTCTATCCTCGCAAGGGGACCATCGCGGTCGGCTCCGACGCCGACTTCGCGATCTGGGATGCCGACAAGGACGTCACCATCCGCTGGAAGGACCTGCACGACAATGTCGGCTACACGCCCTACGAGGGACGCGAGATAAAGGGCTGGCCGATCGTCGTGGTGAGCCGCGGCCGTATCGTCGTCGAGGACGGCAAGCTCGACGCGGAACGCGGCTCGGGCGAGTTCCTGCCCTGTGCATCGCCCGATTCCGCCAAACCTCAGGGCCAGACCGCGCCGGAGTTGCAGGCGATGTCGCGGTTCGGCGCGAAGCCGCTGTTTTGATGAGAGTGTTCATGCGCCCGCCAGGAACAGCTCTGTGCGGATCGGAGACGCCCTGGCGATTCTGAATAGCGCCGGCGCAATGTTCAAAGAGGAGTGCTGATTGTGTCCCGTCGTCTGAAAGTCTCCGCCGCCCAGCTCGGCCCCATCAACCGTGCAGACAGCCGCGCCAGCGTGGTCAAGCGTCTGGTCGAGATGCTGAAGGAGGCCGATTCGCGCGGCTCGAAGTTCGTGGTGTTCCCCGAACTGGCGCTGACCACCTTCTTTCCGCGCTGGTGGATGGAGGACCAGGCCGAAATCGACAGGTACTTCGAAGCGCAGATGCCGAGCCCCGAGACGCAGCCGCTGTTCGAGCTGGCGCGGTCCAAGGGAATCGGCTTCTACCTGGGCTATGCCGAGCTGACGGAGGAGGAGGGGGCTCCCCACCGCTTCAATACTTCGATCCTGGTTGGCCCTGACGGGCGGCTGGTCGGCAAGTACCGCAAGGTGCATCTGCCAGGCCATGCCGAGCATCGGCCGTCCGCGCCGTATCAGCACCTCGAGAAGAAATACTTCGAGGTCGGCGACCTCGGCTTCAATGTCTGGAAGATGTTCAAGGACGACATCATCATCGGCCAGTGCATCTGCAACGACCGGCGCTGGCCCGAGACCTTCCGGGTCATGGGCCTGAAGGGCGCCGAGATGGTCGTGCTGGGCTACAACACCCCGACCGACAACGTCTATGCGCCCAAGGAGCCGCCGTACTTGCGCGTCTTCCATCACAACCTCTCGATCCAGGCGGCCGCCTACCAGAACGGCATATGGGTCGTGGCGACGGCCAAGGCGGGCAAGGAGGACGGCTTCAGCCTGCATGGCGGTTCGGCGATCGTGGCGCCGACCGGCGAGATCGTGTCGAAGAGCACGACCGAGGAGGACGAGGTCGTCTCCTACGATTGTGACATGGAGCTGGGCGAATACATCCGCAACACCACTTTCAACTTCGCGAAGCACCGCCGGCCCGAACACTACAAGCTGATCGTGGAACGCACGGGCGTGAAGCTCGAGCCGAGCAATTGAGGAACGCGCCATGCAGTACGCTGTCGGCGACGTGAACCACCACGATCGCTACAAGATCCTGACCGCCTTCGTGCTGCCCCGGCCGATCGCCTGGGTGACCACAGTGGGGCCGGGTGGCATCGTCAACGCCGCCCCCTTCAGCTTCTTCAACGTGTTTGCCGAGGACCCGCCGCTGGTGATGTTCGCCATCAACAAGCGGCCCGACGGGCGCATCAAGGACACCTGGTCCAACATCGAGCGGACGGGGGAGTTCGTCGTGAACCTCACCGACGAGCCGTTGGCGCGCGCCATGCACGAGTCCAGTGGCGACTTTCCGCCGGACGTCGGGGAGCCCGATTATCTCGGCCTGACGCTCGCACCATCGGTGGACATAAGGACGCCGCGCCTCGCCGATGCGCCTTGGGCCATGGAGTGCAGGACCTGGCAGGTGATCAACGTCAAGGACGACCGCCAGCTGGTGATCGGCGAAGGCCTGCGTTTCCACATTCGCGACGAGCTGTGGGATCCCAAGGCCATGCGCGTGCATATGGACAAGTACCATCCGATCGGCCGCATGTTCGCTGACCGGTACTGCCGGACCGACGATCGTCTCGTCTTCCCGGCGGCGGAAGGTCCGAAGAAGGCGACAGCGGCCGACTGATCGCGGACGGACGGCGTCGGTCAGTCGTCCGCACTGCCGCCGAGCCTCTCCGGCTTCTGCAGGTGCGTGGCGGCGTCCGCTGGCTTCGCCAGTGTCGGACAGCGGCTCATCCAGCTTTGTAGCGACGCCTTGCGTCGCTCGCCGGCCAGGCGACGAAGGAGCCGCACCTCAGCCAGTGAAGCGGTCGATGAGTTGGGCCATGGGCCCGGTCTTGTCGATCGTTGGGTCATGCGCAAACAGATGGGAGGCGTCGCGGAAGGGCGGCAGGGCGGCGAGTCGAATAGTGTTCATGCTTCCGCGGAATGAACCGGCGCACAGTCGTGGGTATCATGGGGCGGAATGAAATCTATGCTGGAGGGCGACCTGCTGGCCCGTTCCGGCCAATCCATGTCCAGCTTCATCGGTGCGTTTGTCAGCGCGAAGGAGAAGTGCCATGGAGTTGCGACATGTGGGCCTGATCGCTCTGGTCATCGTCTTCGTACAGCTTCCGATAGGAGCGCGATCCGCCGACATGCGCAGGAAGAATGCGGTGCCGTCGGCAATCGTCGTGATCGAGGAACGCGGCATCGCCCTGCTCGTACGTCTCGACAGGCCGGTGGACCATAGCCGGTCCAGCTTGGCCCTCGTCCGTGACAGCAGGGTCATCGGCAGGCCGCGTCCGCGTCTGGAGGCGGCGCCGAACGTGTTGTTCGCCAGGGTGGCGATGCCGACGCCGGGGAACTATGCGCTGCGATGGAAGGCCCTGGCGGGACGGGGGATTCCCGTCGCCTGCGGCGAGACGCCCTTCACGGTGGCAAGCGGGCGATGAGCGCCGGGGCGGCGGCGTCCGGTCCGATGATCTTCTGCATCGTATCGTCTTCGCACGGCATGCGCCCCGCAAGGGGCTCGACCATGGTCATGTGTGATTCTATCGTAGCCTGCGCATCGCTGTTGAACCAGGCGGCGAGGCCAACCACACTCAAGCGACGGTCGGTATCTGCTGCGGCTTCGGCACCGACCTTCCACCCTCGCGTTCGTCCGGATCGACAGCGTCACGACCAGGCAGGTACGGAATGACTCGTCTGCACCCGATCGTTTTTCTCGTCGACGTGGACAACACGCTGCTCGACAACGATGCGATCCAGCAGGATCTGAAGGATCATCTCGCGGCAACCTACGGTGCCGCCTCGCGTGATCGCTATTGGCGCATCCTGGAGGATCTGTTCGACGAGATGGGCTACCGCGACTACATCGGCGCCCTCCAGCGCTACCGCGGCGAGCACCCGATGGACGTCGAGCTGCTGTCGATGTCGCATTTCCTCATCGACTATCCGTTCGCCGACCGGCTCTTCCCGCGTGCTCTCGATGTACTGAAGAGGCTGCGCGGCATCGGACCGACGGTGATCCTTTCGGATGGCGACGTCGTCTTCCAGCCGCGCAAGGTTGAGCGCGCCGGCATCGCCGGTGCCGTGGACGGCCACGTGCTGATCTACATCCACAAGGAGGAAGCGCTGTACGACGTCGAGCGACGCTACCCGGCCGACCGGTATGTCCTCGTCGACGACAAGCTGCGCATCCTCACGGCGGTCAAGACGTTCTGGCGGGAACGTGTTACGACGGTGTTCCCGAGGCAGGGCAGCTACGCCAACGACACCAAGATCCTCAGTGCCTTGCCTCCCGCCGACCTGACCATCGAGACCATCGGAGACCTGCTTGAAGACGACGTGCTGCGGCCATGGGTGCCACCGCACGTGATGAATGCCAACGGAGGGTGACACGATGAATCCGACAAAGGCGCTTCACGACTTGGGCCAGAGCCTCTGGCTCGACAACATCACGCGTGAGCTGCTCGATAGCGGGACCCTGCAGCGCTACGTGGACGACCTCGCCGTGACGGGGCTCACCTCCAATCCGACGATCTTCGACAACGCGATCGGCAAGAGCGCGATCTACGACGCCGATATAGCGCATCGCGCAGAGGCAGGCAGGACGGGCGAGGCGCTGTTCTTCGACCTGGCGCTCGCCGATCTCTCGCGGGCAGCCGACCTCTTCATGCCGATCTTCACGCGGACCGACGGTGTGGATGGCTGGGTGTCGCTGGAGGTGTCGCCGCTGCTGGTTCGCGATGCCGACGAGACGCTCGCGGTGGCGGCGGACCTGCACAAGCGCGCCGGCAAGCCCAACCTTTTCATCAAGTTTCCCGGGACACCGGAAGTGCTTCCCGCCATCGAGAAGGCGATCTTCGCCGGGGTCCCCGTCAATGTGACGTTGCTGTTCTCGGCCGAGCAGTACATGGCTGCGGCCGAGGCCTATCTGCGCGGCGTGGAGCGGCGCATCGAAGCCGGCCTCAATCCCGCCGTTGCATCGGTCGCTTCCCTATTCGTGAGCCGATGGGATGTCGCGGTCTCCGGCAAGGTGCCGGGCGGCCTGACCAACCGGCTGGGCATCGCGGTGGCCCAGCGTGCGTACAAGGCCTATGTCGAGCTGCTCGGATCGTCGCGCTTCCAGCGGGCCGCCAATGCCGGCGCGCGTGCGCAGCGGCTTCTCTGGGCCAGTACGGGTACCAAGGATCCTCAGGCTTCGGACATACTCTACGTCAAGGCGCTGGCGGCGCCGTTCACGGTCAACACCATGCCGGAGGGTACGCTCAAGGCTTTTGGCGACCACGGAGAGGTCGGCGGCGTGCTGGCGCCGGATGGTGGGGACTGCGAATCGGTGCTCAGCGAGTTCGCCAAGGCGGGTATCGATGTCGGCGCACTCGCCGTGCGGCTCCAGGACGAGGGCGCCGCATCCTTCGTCAAGTCGTGGAATGATCTGATGGAACGCGTCGCAACGAAGAGCGTGAAGATGCGCAAGGCCGGCTGATCGCGGGCAGATGTCCGCGGCTCAATCGAAATGGAAGCGACGAGGGAACGAATAATGAAGGTACGAGCCTTGCGCCGGCGCCCGGCATGGATTGCCCTCCGGAAGCACAGCCGGGAGATCGAGAAGCTGAACCTGCGGCAGATGTTTGCCCAGGACGACAAGCGCGGCGAGAGGTTCACGGTGGAGGCTGCGGGAATCTATCTCGACTACTCCAAGAACCGCGTGTCCGACGAGACGCTGCGACTTCTCCTGCAACTCGCCGAGGAATCCGGGCTGCGCGACCGCATCGACGCGATGTTCCGCGGCGACAGGATCAACGTCTCGGAGAACCGGTCCGTGCTGCACGTGGCGTTGCGCGCGCCCAAGGGAGCCTCGATCCTGCACGACGGCCAGAACGTGGTGCCGGACGTGCATGCGGTCCTCGACCGCATGACTGCCTTTGCCGAGCGCGTGCGCAGGGGCGACTGGCTCGGCCATACAGGCAAGCGCATCCGCAACGTCATCAATATCGGCATCGGCGGCTCCGATCTCGGGCCGGTCATGGCCTATGAGGCGCTGAAGCACTACAGCGAGCGGTCGATGACGTTCCGCTTCGTCTCCAACGTCGACGGCACGGACTTCGCCGAGGCGGTGCAGGGGCTCGATCCGGCGGAAACGCTGTTCATCGTCTCGTCCAAGACCTTCACCACCCTGGAGACCATGACCAACGCCCATACGGCGCGGGAATGGCTGCTCGCGGGGCTCGGTGGCGACAGCACGGCGACGGCCAAGCACTTCGTCGCCGTGTCGACCAATGCCGCGGAAGTCACGAAGTTCGGTATCGATACGGACAACATGTTCGGCTTCTGGGATTGGGTCGGTGGCCGCTATTCGATGGACTCGGCGATCGGCCTGTCGACGATGATCGCCATCGGCCCGGAGAACTTCCGTGCCATGCTGGGCGGCTTCCACGAAATGGACGAGCATTTCCGGACCGCGCTGTTCGAGCGGAACCTGCCCGTGCTGATGGGGCTGCTCGCCGTCTGGTACAGCAACTTCTTCGGGGCGCAGACCGTCGCCGTGCTGCCCTACGAACAATACCTGAAGCGGTTCCCGGCCTATCTGCAGCAGCTCACCATGGAGAGCAACGGCAAGCACGTGACCCTGGATGGGCGTGCGGTGGACTACGACACCGGGCCGATCTACTGGGGAGAGCCGGGCACAAACGGACAGCATTCGTTCTATCAGCTGCTCCATCAGGGAACCCGACTGGTGCCCTGCGACTTCATCGTCTTCGTCCGTTCCCTCAATGAACTGGGCCGCCATCACGACATGCTGGTCGCCAACGTCATTGCGCAGAGCGAGGCGCTGGCATTTGGCAAGGATGCGAAGCAGGTGGAGGCGGAAGGCACGCCCGAGTGGCTGGTGCCGCATCGGCTGTTCGAGGGCAACCGCCCGTCCAACACCCTCATGCTGGACGAGTTGACGCCGGCCGCTCTCGGCAGGCTGGTGGCGCTCTACGAGCACAGCGTCTTCACCCAGGGCACGATCTGGCAAATCGATTCGTTCGATCAATGGGGCGTGGAATTGGGCAAGGCCCTCGCGCAGCGCATCATCCCGGAGATCGAGGGCGCAGCAGAGCCAGTGCTGGAGCATGACGGATCGACCAATGCCCTGATCCGGCGCTATCGCAGGCGGAAGGGAGGCGTCTGATGCCGAGGGGATTCGATCGGCCCCTCTATATCCTGCCGTTCGATCATCGCGGCTCCTTCCAGAGCGGCCTCTTTGGCTGGAAGCCGCCCCTCGACGCGGACCAGACCGCGGAGATCTCCGGCGCGAAGCAGATCATCTACGACGGCTTTCGCGCGGCGCTGGCGGCGGGCGTTCCGGCCGCGAAGGCGGGCATCCTGGTCGACGAGCAGTTCGGCGCCGCGATCCTGCGTGACGCGGCCGGCCGGGACATTGCGACGGCCTGCCCGGCGGAGAAGAGCGGGCAGGAGGAATTCGATTTCGAGTACGGCGATGACTTCGCGCGTCACATCGAGGCCGTGGATCCGACCTTCTGCAAGGTGCTGGTCCGCTACAATCCGGAGGGCGACCGGGAGCTCAATCGTCGACAGGCCGGCCGGCTGAAGCGCCTGTCGGACTGGCTTGTGACATACGACCGGAGCCGCTTCATGTTCGAGCTGCTTGTGCCGCCCGAGCGTTCGCAGCTCGACCGGCTCAAAGGCGATCGGAAGGCATACGATCTCGAGCTGCGACCCCGGCTGATGATCGAGGCCATGCGCGAGCTGCAATCGGCCGGAGTGGAGCCGGACCTTTGGAAGATCGAAGGTCTCGACCGCACAGAGGATTGCGAGGCCATTGCCGCGACGGCCCGCCGCGACGGCCGCGACCATGTCGGCTGCATCGTGCTCGGTCGAGGGGAGGACGAGGCCAAGGTCCGCGAGTGGCTCCGCATCGCGGCGGCGATCCCGGGATTCGTCGGCTTTGCCGTGGGCCGCACCGTCTTCTGGGACCCGCTGGTCGCCTGGCACGCCGGCACGGCAAGCCGGGAGGAAGCCGCCGCCCGGATTGCCGGCCGTTATCGCGAATTCGTCGATCTTTTCGAGGAGGGCTGACCATGCAGTTGGGAATGATCGGGCTCGGCCGGATGGGCGCGAACATGGTGCGTCGCCTGCTGAAGGGCGGGCACCAGTGCGTGGTCTTCGACATGTCGCCGAAGGCGGTCGCCGAGCTGGTGGAGGAGAAGGCCGTCGGTTCCGGCTCGCTGGCCGAGTTCGTCAAGGCGCTCGACAAGCCGCGTGCCATCTGGCTGATGGTACCGGCCGGAGTCGTGGACAAGACGATCGCCGACCTTCTGCCGCATCTCGAGGCGGGCGACATCGTGATCGATGGCGGCAATTCCTATTATATCGACGACATCAGGCGTGCGCGCGAGCTGGCGCCGCGCAGCATCCACTACGTCGATGTCGGCACCAGCGGCGGCGTCTGGGGTCTCGAGCGCGGCTATTGCATGATGGTCGGCGGTGAGATCGAGACGGTGAAGCGTCTGTCGCCGATCTTCGAGACGCTGGCGCCCGGGCGAGGGGATATTCCCCGGACCCCGGGCCGCGAGAAGAAGGGGGGCGGGACGTCCGAGGATGGCTGGCTGCATTGCGGACCGAACGGGGCCGGCCATTTCGTGAAGATGGTCCACAATGGCATCGAATATGGCGTCATGGCGGCCTACGCGGAGGGCATGGCCGTCCTCAAGGCCGCCAACATCGGCAACCGGTCGGGTGCCGTCGATGCGGAGACCACGCCGCTGCGCGATCCGGAGCACTATCGGTACGACTTCGACCTGCCCGAGGTCGCAGAGGTCTGGCGGCGCGGCAGCGTGATCGCCTCCTGGCTGCTCGACCTCACGGCCGCGGCGCTGATCGAGGATCCGGCGCTTTCGAAGTTCGGCGGACGGGTATCCGATTCCGGCGAGGGCCGGTGGACCATCAAGGCGGCGATCGACGAAGGCGTGCCGGCCCATGTCCTTTCCTCGGCGCTCTACGAGCGCTTCAGCTCGCGCGGCGAGTCTGATTTCGCCGACAAGCTGCTATCGGCCATGCGCTACCAGTTCGGCGGACATATCGAGAAGCCGGCCAAGTCCTGACCACAAGAGTGCGCCGCAAGGGAGCCGGAACATGACCAGCCAAGAACTCGACCAACTGGCGATCAACACGATCCGCACCTTGTCGATCGACGCGGTGCAGCAGGCCAAGTCGGGTCATCCCGGTACGCCCATGGCGCTGGCGCCGCTGGTCTATACGATCTGGAACCGGGTGCTGCGCTTCGATCCCAAGGATCCGATCTGGCCCAACCGGGACCGCTTCGTGCTGTCCAACGGCCATGCCTCGATGCTGCTGTGGTCGATGCTCTACCTGACGCGCACGCGGGCGGTAAATGCCGAATACGAGCGGCTGGGCGAGCCGTCGGTCACGCTGGACGACATCCGGCGCTTCCGCCAGCTCGACAGCAAGGCGCCGGGACATCCGGAATATCACTGGGTGTCCGGCGTCGAGACCACGACCGGTCCGCTGGGACAGGGCATCGCCACCAGCGTCGGCATGGCCATCGCGCGCAAATGGCTCGCGAGCCGCTACAACAAGCCTGGTTTCGACCTGTTCGACTACGATATCTACGCCGTCTGCGGCGACGGCTGCCTGATGGAGGGCGTTGGATCGGAAGCCGCTTCGCTCGCCGGGCATCTCGAGCTCGACGACCTCTGCTGGATCTACGACAACAACCACATCACCATCGAAGGCAATACGAGGATCACCTTTACGGAGGACGTGGCTGCCCGCTTCCTGGCCTACCGCTGGAACGTGCTGCGGGTCGGCGACGCCAACGACCTCACACGCATCGAGGATGCGTTGGCGATCTTTCGGCAGACCAAGGGACGGCCGACGCTGATCATCCTCGACAGCCATATCGGCTACGGCTCGCCCAACAAGATCGATACCGCGGCGGCGCACGGCGAACCCTTGGGCGAAGAGGAGGTGAAGCTCACCAAGCGCGCCTACGGCTGGCCGGAGGATGCGAAGTTCCTTGTCCCGGACGGCGTCATGGACGTGTTCGATGCCGGCATCGGCGCCCGTGGCGCCGAGCTGCGCGGTCGCTGGGAGGCGCAGTTCGCCGCGTATCGGAAGCAGTTCCCGGAACTCGCCGCCGAGATCGAGCAGATGCAACGCCGCGAGCTGCCGCAGGGATGGGACCACGACCTGCCAAGCTTCAAGCCCGATGCCAAGGGCATCGCAGGCCGCGACGCGTCGGGCGAGGTGCTGAACGCCCTGGCCCGGAACATTCCGTGGTTTCTCGGCGGCTCCGCCGATCTCGGCTCGTCCAACAAGACGACGCTGAAGTTCGCCGGCGCCGGGGACTTCGAGCCGGGCACGCCGAGCGGCCGCAACTTCCATTTCGGCATCCGCGAGCATGCCATGGCGGCGATCGTCAATGGCCTGTCGCTCTCGAAGCTCCGGGCGTTCGGCGCGACCTTCTTCATCTTCAGCGACTATGCCCGTCCGGCCATCCGCCTGTCGGCGCTCATGGAGCTGCCGACCATCTTCGTCTTCACCCATGATGCGATGGGTGACGGCGAGGACGGACCGACGCATCAGCCCGTCGAACAGCTCGTGTCGCTGCGGGCCATTCCCGGCCTCGTCGTGCTGCGGCCGGCGGACGCCAACGAGGTCGTCGAGGCGTACCGCCACGTGCTGCAGCTGCGCCATCAGCCTGCGGTGCTGACGCTTTCGCGCCAGCCGTTGCCGACCTTCGATCGCACGAAGTACGCGTCGGCGGCCGGCGTGTCGCGGGGCGCCTACGTCATGGCCGATTCTCCGGGCGGGCCGCCCGAGATCATCCTGATCGCGTCGGGCAGCGAGGTCGCGCTGATCGTCGAGGCGCACGAGGCTCTGCAGGGCAGGGGGGTCAGATCGCGGGTCGTCTCGATGCCGTCATGGGACATATTCGAGCACCAGCCGCAATCCTATCGCGAGCAGGTGCTGCCGCCCACCGTCAAGGCGCGCCTGGCCGTCGAGCAGGCCTCGGCTCTGGGATGGGAGCGCTATGTCGGCGACCACGGACGCGTCATCGGCATGAAGGCGTTCGGCGCCTCGGCGCCGTTGAAGGAGCTGCAGCGCAAGTTCGGATTCGAGCCCGACAAGGTCGTCACCGCCGCCCTCGACCTGCTGGGCCGCCGATGACCTTGAAAGCGTGAACGCGCAAGGAGCGAGACCTGGCCGTCCTAGAATTGGAAGAGGTATCCATGCCGTCCGAGAAAGCCAGAAGCCGTCCCGACCCCGCCATGATGGCGCCTCCCTGCGCCATGGCGCTGTTCGGGGCCGGTGGCGACCTGACCAAGCGCCTGGTCGTGCCGGCGCTCTACAACCTCGTTACGGCCCATCGGCTGCCCGACGGCTTCCGGTTGATCGGCATCGACCACAACAGCAGGACCACGGACGAATGGCGCGAGGGGCTGACGGAGACGATGAAGGGGTTCGTCGCCAGCCGCGGCGGCGGTGAATTCCAGACGGATCATCTCGACGAGGCGGCGTGGCGGTGGCTGACCGAGCGCATGGTCTACCTGCAGGGAGACTTCACGGACGCACAGACCTATGCCCGTCTGCGCGACCTCCTCGCGAAGCTGGACCAGACGGCAGGCACCGCCGGCAACCACCTGTTCTATCTCGCCGTGGCGGACCGCTTCTTCAGCACCATCGTCGCCGCACTGGGCGCGGCCGAGATGGTGACGGAAAAGGACGGCAAGTGGCGGCGCGTCGTGATCGAGAAGCCGTTCGGCCATGACCTGGCGTCGGCCAAGGCTCTTAACGCCTCGATCCTGAAGACTCTGCACGAAAGCCAGATCTATCGCATGGACCATTTCCTCGGGAAGGAGACGGTCCAGAACATCATGGCGCTACGCTTCTCGAACGGCCTGTTCGAGCCGTTGTGGAACCGCCAGCACATCGATCATATCCAGATCACGGCTGCGGAAACCGTCGGCGTCGAGCAGCGTGGAAAGTTCTACGAAGCGACTGGCGCCCTGCGCGACATGGTCCCCAACCATCTGTTCCAGCTGCTGTCGCTGACGGCCATGGAGCCGCCGATCTCCTTCGATGCCGACGCGGTGCGCGACAAGAAAGCCGAGGTCATCGAGGCCATCAGGCCGCTGTCTTCGCGGCGGGCGCTGAAGGACGCAGTGCGCGGCCAGTACGGGGCAGGCACCGTGCTGGGAAACGCCGTTCAGGCATATCGCAACGAACCCAATGTCTCGCCCGACTCCAGGATGGAGACCTACGTTGCGTGGAAGCTGCATATCGACAACTGGCGGTGGGCGGGCGTGCCTTTCTACCTGCGCACGGGCAAGTATCTGAAGCGGCGCTGGACGGAAGTCGCGATCCGTTTCCACCAGGCGCCCTACACGCTGTTCCGTGGGACGCATGTGGAGAGGATGAATCCCAACTGGATGATCCTGCGCATCCAGCCGGACGAGGGCATCTCGCTGCAGTTCGCGGCCAAGCGTCCGGGGCCCGACGTGATGCTCGAGAACGTCAGCATGGACTTCGCCTACAAGTCCTACTTCGACATGGCGCCGAACACCGGCTACGAGACGCTGCTCTACGACTGCATGACCGGCGACGCCACGCTGTTCCAGCGCGCGGACAATATCGAGGCCGGCTGGCGGGCTGTGCAGCCCATCCTCGATGCCTGGGCGGGCATCTCGCCCGGCGGTTTTCCCAACTATGCTGCGGGCAGCGACGGGCCGTCCGCGGCGGACGACCTGCTGGCGCGGGACGGGCGCGCCTGGCGTCCCTTGGAATGACCGGCGGGCGAGGAAGAGGATGACACGGAGAAAGATCTCGCTGGTGCTGGCGGATGTCGACGGCACGCTGGTCGACGAGCACAAGGTTCTCACCCCCAGAGCGCAGGCCGCCGTGCACAGGCTGGGAGAGGCGGGCATCCGCTTTGCCGTCACCAGCGGCCGTCCGCCGCGGGGCATGGCCATGCTGCAGGAGCCTCTGCGCATCGATACGCCGATTGCCGGCTTCAATGGCGGGCTGTTCATCAATCCGGACCTGACGATCCTCGATCAGAAGACGCTGCCGGCGGAGATCGCCGCTGAGTCCATCGAACTGCTTCGCCGTCACGGCCTCGATGTCTGGGTCTATCGCGGCAATGAATGGCTCGTCGACAGGCCGGATGCGCCGCATGTCGCGCACGAGGCCTGGACGGTGAAGTTCGAGCCGCGGGTCGTCGCCGACGTCGCCGCGAACCTGGATGGGCTGGCCAAGGTTGTCGGTGTCAGCGACGATTTCGACAGAGTGCAGCGCTGCGAGGGTACCGCCAAGGAGACCTTCGGGGAGCGGGCGACAGCCAACCGCTCGCAGCCCTACTATCTGGACGTCACGAACCGCAACGCCAACAAGGGGGCCGTCGCGGAGTTCCTGTCACGGCACTTCGCCGTCCCCTTGGATGAAATTGCCACCATCGGCGACCAGCCGACGGACGTTCCCATGTTCAAGCGATCCGGGTTGAGCATCGCGATGGGCAACGCCTCCGACCAGGTCAAGGCGCAGGCGATGGTCGCGACCGCCTCGTACAATGACGAAGGCTTCGCCAAGGCGATGGAGCGGTTCATTCTGGACGCGTCGCATTGAGGATCACATGGAAGGCTTGAAGGGACGGGTCGAGACGCTGGCGGATTCCGCTGCCCTCGCGCGGCGGGCGGCGGAGTGGATGACAGCGGCGGCGCTGGCATCGCAGGATGCCTTCCGCGTGTCGCTTTCCGGGGGCTCCACGCCAAAGGCGCTGTTCACGCTCCTGGCGTCGGACGACTTCGTCGGCCGCTTTCCCTGGCGTAGGGTCAACTGGTACTGGGGCGACGAGCGTTTCGTTCCCTATGATCATCCGGACAGCAACTACGGGATGACCCGCAAGGCAATGCTGTCCAGGGCGCCCGTGCCGCCGGAGAACATTCATCCGGTGCCAGTCGACGGCGACCCGGAGCAGGCGGCCGCGCGGTACGAACAGACCCTGCAAGCCGCCTATGGGGCGCCATCGCTCGATCCCGCCAGGCCCCTGTTCGACGTCACGCTGCTCGGCCTCGGCCCCGATGGCCACACCGCGTCGCTGCTGCCTGGCGAGCCGGTCCTGCAGGAACGGCGACGCTGGGTGGCGCCCGTGGCGCACGGCCGGCCGGAGGTCCGTATCACCATGACCTATCCGGCGATCGAGAGCAGCCGGCACGTCGCTTTCCTGGTGTCGGGCAGCGCCAAGGCGGACATCCTGCGGACCATGCGCGGCGGCGGCAGTGACGTGCCGGCGGCGCGAGTCCGCCCGCACGGCGAACTGATCTGGTTTGTCGATCGCGCGGCCTGGTCGGAGGGCTAGCCGTGGCGGGATCCATCCTGGTCGCGCCTTCGGTGCTGTCGGCCGATTTCTCCCGGTTGGGCGAGGAGGTTCGTGCCGTCGATGCCGCGGGCGCCGACTGGATCCATGTCGACGTCATGGACGGCCGCTTCGTGCCCAACATCACGCTGGGCCCGGTCGTCGTGAAGGCCATCCGTCGCTCGACCTCGAAGCCGCTCAACGTCCACCTGATGATCGTCGAGCCGGAACGCTACCTTGCCGCGTTCGCCGACGCCGGGGCCGACCATATCCTGGTGCAGGCGGAGCCTGGATCGACCATTCATCTCCATCGGGTGCTCGGCCAGATTCGCGGCCTTGGCAAGAAGGCAGGTGTGGTGCTCGATCCCGCGAGCCCGCCGGAACTCGTGGAATACGTCCTGCATCTCTGCGACATCATCCTGGTGATGACGGTCAATCCAGGTTTCGGCGGCCAGAGCTTCCTTCCCGAGATGCTGCCGAAGATCCGGCGCCTTCGCGACATGTGCCGGCAGCGGAACCTTGCCCCGGTGATCGAGGTCGATGGCGGAGAGAATGTCGAAACGGCCCGGCAGTCTGCCGCCGCGGGCGCCACGGCCATCGTTGCCGGATCGGCGATCTTCGACAGCGGCGACTACAAGGCGGCCATCACGGCGATCCGCGCGGCGGCCGAAGCCGGAGCGGTGGCGTCATGAGCAACGAACCTGACGATACGGCACGGGATGCGCTCAAGCGGGCGGCGGCAGAGGCTGCCGTCGAACTGGTGCAGGATGGCATGGTCGTCGGCCTGGGTACGGGATCGACGGCAGCCTTCGCCGTCGAGGCGCTGGCGCGACGCCATCGCCAGGGCTTGCGCTTCGCCGGCATCCCGACGTCGGAACGGACCGCGGCGCAGGCGCGGGAGGCCGGGCTCCCGCTCACCACCTTCGCCGAGCATCGCCAGATCGATCTGACCATCGACGGCGCCGACGAGGTCGAACGGGACAGCCTGAACCTGATCAAGGGCCTGGGTGGCGCGCTGCTGCGGGAGAAGATCGTCGCCGCCGCCAGCCATCGTCTCGCCATCGTGGTCGACGAGGGCAAGCTGGTTGACAGGCTGGGCATGCGCGCCCCGGTTCCGATCGAGGTCGTTCCCTTCGGCGTGGAGGCCACCCGGTTCTCGCTCGAGGCGCTGGGGGCGAGCGCACGACAGCGTCTCACGCCTGAAGGCAGGCCCTTTGTGACCGATAGCGGCAACATCATTCTCGACTGCTCCTTTGGCTCCATCGCCGGTCCGGCACGGCTGGAGGAACGCATCCGGCGCGTCGTCGGCGTCGTCGAATGCGGCCTGTTCATCGGGCGGGCCGATCAGGTCTTCGTCGGCGGCGCGAATGGCGTTCGATGCCTGCGGAGCGCGCGTGCTCATCGGGGTCACCCGCCGGTCCTGGTGGTTATGGGCGTGTCGGGCTCGGGCAAGACGACGATCGCTCGGGAACTCGTCGAGCGCCTTGGCTGGCCCTTCGAGGAAGGCGATGCGCTCCACCCGGAAAGGAATGTCGCCAAGATGCATGCCGGCGTGCCGCTGACGGACGAGGATCGGGCGCCTTGGCTGGAGCGGGTCGCCGCCTGGATAGACCGCCAGCGTGAGGCCGGAGAAGCGGGCATCATCACCTGCTCCGCGCTCAAGCGTGACTATCGGCGCGTCGTCGTGGGGGACCGGCCCGAGGTGCGACTCGTCTATCTGCGCGGCAGCCGCGATGTCATCGCCGGACGCCTGGCCGATCGCAAGGGCCACTTCATGCCCGCCGGCCTGCTGCAGAGTCAGTTCGACGCGCTCGAGGAGCCGTTGCCGGACGAGGATGCGCTGACGGTCGACATCGATCAGCCGCCCGCCCAGGTCGCGGCGGAAATCATCCGCCTGCTGGGCGCTCCCGCATCGGCGGGGTGACTCCCGTGGCGGAGATGGAGCAGACCATCGCATGACGACGAGCAACCCGGAAGCGCAACGTCTGGTCGAAGCCGATAGTCATCATCAACGCCCGTGGCGCCATTGGGGGCCCTATCTCAGCGAGCGCCAATGGGGCACGGTGCGCGAGGACTACAGCGCCGACGGGGACGCCTGGAATTCCTTTCCTCATGACCATGCGCCCAGCCGCGCCTATCGCTGGGGGGAGGACGGAATCGGCGGCTTCTGCGACGCCAGGCAGCGGCTATGCCTCGCCGTTGCGCTGTGGAACGGCAGGGATCCCATCCTGAAGGAGCGGATGTTCGGCCTGGCCAACCGCCAGGGCAATCACGGCGAGGACGTCAAGGAACTCTACTACTATCTCGATGCGACGCCGACCTACAGCTATGCGCGGATGCTGTACAAGTATCCGCAGGCCGAGTTTCCTTACCAGCGGCTGGTGCAGGAGAATGCCCGGCGCGACAAGGGGCAGTCCGAATTCGAGATCCTCGATACGGGGGTCTTCGACGACGACCGGTATTTCGATGTCGAGATCGAATACGCGAAGGCGGACATCGAAGACATCCTTCTGCGTCTGACGGTGACGAATCGGGGCCCGGAGGCGGCGCCGGTCCATATTCTGCCGCAGGTCTGGTTCCGCAACACCTGGAGCTGGCAGGCGGATGCCCACAGGCCCTCGCTCTGGCGCAACGGCGACAATGTCATCGTGGAGCATGAGGAACTCGGCGCCCATGCCGTGCAGTTCGATGGCCCAGACGAGATCCGGTTCTGCGAAAACGACACCAACGTGGTGAAGCTGTACGGCGGCGACCATGCCGGACGTCTCTACAAGGACGGTTTCCACGACTACGTGGTGAGGGGACGGGAGCAGGCCGCCAATTCGGTGAGAGGCACCAAGGCGGCGGGCATCTTCCGGCGGACCATCCAGGCCGGGGAATCCGTGACCGTGCGCATCCGGCTGGTGGCGGGGCGTCCTCGGGCGACGCCCTTCGCCGGCTTCGACGCCGCCATGGCGCAGCGCAGGGCCGAGGCCGATGCCTTCTACGCCGAGCTGCAGGCCAAGGTGCAGGACGAGGATCTCCGGCTGATACAGCGGCAGGCCTTTGCGGGCATCCTGTGGTCGAAGCAGTTCTACCACTACGACGTGACCGACTGGCTGGCGGGCGACCCCGGCCAACCGAAGCCGCCGCGCAGCCGGCTTTCCGGCCGCAACAGCGACTGGCTGCACGCCAACATGGATGACGTCGTCTCCATGCCGGACAAGTGGGAATTCCCCTGGTTTGCGGCCTGGGACTGGGCCTTCCATCTCACGACGCTCGCCCATCTGGATCTCGAGAACGCGAAGCACCAGCTGATCCTGCTCTGCCAGTCCTGGTACATGCACCCGAATGGCCAGCTTCCGGCCTACGAATGGAATTTTAGCGACGTCAATCCGCCGGTGCATGCGTGGGCGGCGTTGCGCCTCTTCGACATGGAGTGTCGCCGCAACGGCAAGGGCGATCGCAAGTTTCTCGGCACCGTCTTCACCAAGCTGCTGCTCAACTTCACATGGTGGGTGAACCGCAAGGATCCGCACGGCCTCAATGTCTTCCAGGGAGGCTTCCTCGGCATGGACAATATCGGTGTTTTCGACCGGTCGGCGCCGCTGCCGGTGAAGGGCACGCTGGTGCAGTCCGATGGAACCTCCTGGATGGCCATGTACTGCCTCAACATGCTGCGCATCGCCATCGAGCTGGCGCAGGAGGATGACGTCTACCAGGACATCGCGACGAAGTTCTTCGAGCACTTCCTGATGATCGGCGGTGCCATGACCAATCTCGGCGGCGAAGGCATGAGCCTCTGGGACGATGCCGACAACTTCTTCTACGACTGGCTCGTGATGGAGGACGGGCCCGCGCGGCCGCTGCGCCTGCGGTCGCTCGTCGGCCTGATCCCGCTGTTCGCCGTGGAGGCGATCGACGCGGCCAAGCTCGAGCGCATGCCGCTGTTCGTGAAGCGGATGCACTGGTACCTGCACTATCGTCCGAAGCTCGCCTCGCTGGTCTCCCGTTGGAACACGGCCGGCGCCGACGATACGCGCCTGCTGGCGATCGTGCGCGCCTTCCGCGGCTCGAAGCTGCTCGAGCGGATCCTGGACCCGAACGAGTTCCTGTCCGACTACGGCGTACGGTCACTGTCGCGCCACTACCGGGACCACCCGTACGTCTTCGAGGCGGACGGCTTTCGCGGCGAAGTCCGGTATGTGTCGGCCGAATCGGACACCGACCTGTTCGGCGGAAACTCCAATTGGCGTGGCCCGATCTGGATGCCGATCAACTATCTCCTCATCGAAAGCCTCATGAAGTTCCACAGGTTCTATGGCGAGGGCTTCCGGTTCGAGTGCCCCTTCGGGTCGGGCAACATGCGGTCGCTGAAGGAGATCGCGGATGATCTGCGCAGCCGGCTGATCGGAATCTTCCGCCGCGATGCGGCGGGACGGCGCGCCGTCTTCGGCACCAATGAAAAGATGCAGCAGGATCCGCACTTCCGCGACTGTCTGCTCTTCCACGAATATTTCTGCGGCGATACCGGCCGCGGGCTGGGGGCTTCGCACCAGACGGGATGGAGCGCGCTGGTGGCCAACATGATCGCCGAGCTCCATGACTAGGCAGGGGGCGGTGCCACGCTACCCGACGCTGCTGGAGATCAATACGAGAGTCTGGCTGACCCGTCTGTCGCGCCAGTCGGGCAGACGCCTGGGCCTGGCCGACGTCGACGATTCGACGCTGGACGGGATCGCCCGTCAGGGATTCGACTGGGTCTGGCTGCTGGGCGTTTGGCGGGCGGGAGCTGCGGGCCGAGCGGTCTCGCGTGGCTCCGCCGCGTGGCGGAGCGACTTCCAGGCCGCCCTGCCCGACCTGACCGACGCGGATATCTGCGGCTCGTGCTTTGCCGTCGTCGCCTACGAAGTCGATCCGGGACTCGGCGGCAACGCGGGCCTGGCGTCCCTCCGCAGCAGGCTCGCCCGGCGCGGTGTGCGGCTGATGCTGGACTTCGTGCCCAACCACACGGCCCTCGATCACCCCTGGGTCGCGGCGCGTCCCGATTTCTATGTCGCGGGCGACGAGCGGTCCCTCGCGGCGGCGCCGGAGAACTACATCAGGATGGTCGCAGGGCAGGGGAGCGTCATCCTGGCTCATGGCCGCGACCCGAACTTCCCCGGTTGGCCGGACACGCTGCAGTTGGACTATGCCAACCCGGCATTGCAGGCGGCACAAAGAGCCGAGCTCCTGGCCATTGCAGATCGCTGCGACGGCGTGCGGTGCGACATGGCGATGCTGCTGTTGCCCGGGATCTTCGAGCGTACCTGGTCGAGGACGCCGGCGCCGTTCTGGCCGGAGGCGATCGCGGCGGTGCGGCACGAGCATCCCGGTTTCGTGTTCCTGGCCGAGGCCTACTGGGATCTCGAATACGAGCTGCAGCAGCAGGGCTTCGACTATTGCTACGACAAGCGGCTGTACGATCGCCTGCGCGATGCCGATGCCGGCGCCATCCGAGCCCATCTGCAGGCAAGTCTCGACTACCAAGGCAGGTTGGCGCGCTTCCTCGAGAACCATGACGAGCCGCGGGCGGCAGCGAGCTTTCCCTGGCCGCGGCACCAGGCGGCTGCGGTCACGGCCTTTCTGACCCCCGGTCTGCGGCTTTTCCAGGAAGGGCAGTCGGATGGAGCGCGCGTGCGCGTTCCGGTCCACTTATGCCGAGGTCCGGTCGAACCCGGCGACGCAGACGTCGCCCGCTTCTATAACAGGCTGCTGGACCTTCTCGACCGTCACCGTGTTCTCCGGGATGGCGATTGGACGCTGATCACGCCGGGACCGGCCTGGGACGGCAATCCCACCTGGCAGGATTTCATCGCCTTCGCATGGACCGGCGGCGACGATCGATACCTTGTGGTGGTCAACTACTCGGATCATCCGGCGCAGTGCCGGCTCAGCCTGCCGTTCGCCGGGCTGCAGGGCCTGCGGTGGCGGCTTGTCGACGAGATGGGCAGCGAGGTCTACCAGCGTGACGGCAGCGAGCTGGAAGATCCGGGCCTCTACATCGACCTCGGGGCTTGGCGCTTCAATGTCTTCAGCCTGCGGCCCGATTGATCACCGGCGACCGCCACGACTTTGCCCGACGACGGTGTATGCTGGCGTGAAGCAACCGCCGTCGAACCATGACTGAGCGTCGTCTGTCAGGAGGTCCCGGGTGAGGCCGGGCAGCGTGGCCACTCGACCAGCGGAAGGCTGGAGGCGCTGGCTGGCGGCGCTGCTCATGGGCGTGCTGTTCGTCCTGGCGCTCCTGATCGCCTCCTGGCTGCTGCGGACATGCGCTCCCTTCGAATCAGCGATTCACGTCACCGCCCTGGAGGCGCCGGCACCGCCGGCGGCGACGCTGCCACCTGACCCTGCGCCGGCGCTGAAGGCGGCGCTGGAGGTGGCCGCGGCCGACGGAAAGAAGCTCGCGGCCGAACTGGCCGCCGTCGAGGCCGATGTCAGGGCACGCCTCGCGCAGTGCAAGCGACCGGAACCGCCCAAACCGGCCGAACCCCCGAAGCCACCGATCGTCCAGACGCCGCCGCCGCTGCCCGCCGACCGCTGGGCACGCAAGGACCTGGGCATGCTGCAGGGGTGCTGGCGCCTTGGTCAGGATACGGAAGGCACCATCGCCTTCGGCGGCCGGTCGCAGCGCTGTTCCGTCAAGGCCGGCCGCATCTGCTTCGGCGCGAACGGCGGCGGCGAGCGGCGAACGACCGCCGTCTGCCCGGGGACCGGTGCCATCACCTGCACGGCGCCCATCACCGCACGTTTCGGCAATGACAGCACCCTCGGCACGACGCAGCCTCCGGTGCGCTGCTCTCCCGGCCAGGCGAGTTGGAATGGACCACCGAACAGCCTGACATGCCGGCGCGTCAGCGATACGCTGGCGCTGTGCCGCGACGGGCTGGGCTTCGAATACGAGTTCCGCCGCGAGTGATGGGTGTTCTCTGCCGCGTTTTTATCTTTGCAATCGGGCCGGCGGATGAGAATCAGAAGAGGGCAGCAGCCGTGAGAGACGCTGCGCCGGGGAGGTGATGGTGAAAGTCCGCGTTCGTTCCGACATCCTGGCCTTGGAAGAGACGCCCCTGGCCGAGCGCGTCCGCGCGGTGGGCGTGGAGGACCTGCTGAAGCACGCCGCCATGCAGCATGGTGACGCAACGGCGATTCGCTATCTTGCGGGCACGACCCCTTCCGATGCCATACGTGATATCGGCTTCTGCGAGCTCTATCGGCGTGTCCTGCAGACGGCCAACGCGCTGCGGGCGAACGGAGTCGGACCGCTCGATACCGTGACGCTGCTGATGCCCAGCGTGCCGGAGACCTTCTTCGCCTTGTGGGGCGCCGAGATCGCGGCCGTGGCGAATCCGGTCAACTACTTCCTCGAAGCATCCCAGATCGCCGGCATCATGAAGCAGGCCGGCGCGCGAGCGCTGGTCGCGGCGGCCCCCTCGATCTTTCCCGACATATGGCCCAAGGTGGAGGCGATCAGGACGGCCATGCCGGACCTCAAGGTCTTCCGCGTAGGGGCGGGAGAACCGATCGATGGCGTGATCGACTTCGATCAGGCCTGCGTCAACCAGCCGGAGGATAGGCTGATATCCCCCAAGGAGATCGGCCGCGACACGGTGGCCGCCTTGTTCCATACCGGCGGCACGACGGGCCTGCCCAAGCTGGCCAGGCACACGCACGGCGCGCTGGCGCTGATGGCCTGGAGCAACACGCTGGTCTTCGATCTCGGCCCGGGGACGGTGCTCCTCAATCCATTGCCGCAGTTCCATGTCGGCGGCTCGCTGTTCGGTGCGCTGGCGCCGGTCGCCAACGGCTGGACGGTGGTGATTCCGACGCCCCTCGGCGCGCGCAATCCCAATGTCGTCCGCGACTGGTGGAGCATCGTCGAGCGCCATCGCGTCAACGTCGCTGGTGCCGTGCCGACGACGCTGGCGGCGGTCATGAACGTGCCGCGCGACGGGCACGATCTCGGAACGTTGCGCACCTTCGTCTCCGGCGGCTCGACGGTGCCGGTCGAACTCATCCGTCGCATCGAGCAGGAGATCGGTGTGCCGGTGGTCGAGGGCTACGGCATGACGGAAGTACACTGCTATTCGACCATGAATCCCCTGCACGGCGAGCGTCGGCCCGGGTCGGTCGGGCTGCCCTTGCCGTACACCGAATTGCGCATTGCGGATGTTGCGCCGGACGGTGTGATCCGCGGCGACTGTGCGGTCGGCGAAATCGGTCACGTGCTGATGCGCGGCCCGCAGGTCACGCCGGGCTACCTCGATTCGCGCCATGACAGGGGCACGGTCCTGGCGGACGGCTGGCTCGATTCGGGCGATCTTGGCCGGTTGGACGCCGACGGCTACGTATGGCTGACGGGCCGCTCCAAGGATCTCATCATCCGTGGCGGTCACAACATCGATCCCATCGTCATCGAGGAGGTGTTGAGTCGGCATCCGGCCGTCGAGACCGCGGCGGCGGTGGGATTGCCGGATGCCTATGCCGGAGAGCTTCCCATGGCGTTCGTTCAGTTGCGGCCGGGCGCCGTCGCCACGGCGGAGGAACTGCGCGAGTTCAGCCGGCGCGAGATCACCGAGCGGGCGGCGGTGCCCGTGCAGGTGGTTGCGATCCCGACCATGCCGCTGACGGGCGTCGGCAAGATCTTCAAGCCGGCGCTGAGGCTTCAGGCGGCGCAGCTCGCCTTCGAGGCCGCCATCATGCCCCTGAAGGAACAGGGTGTCGCTGTCGGCGTGTCGGTTCGGGACGATCCCACCCATGGGACGCTGGCCGTGGTGCGTGTCGACAAGCCTGGTGCGCTGTCCCGCGACGCGATCGAGCAGCGGTGCAAGGAATTGCTCGGGGGCTTCCAGATCCGTTACGTGGTGGAATTCGCCTGAAGGTGGCCGGCGGTACCCGATCCTGCCGCCGCGGTCAGGATTCCCAGCCGAGGCGGGACCGGCCGATCGCCATGGAGACCGCAGCCTGGCTCGGCTCGACGACCGGCAGGGCGACGTGGCGCTGCAGCCGCCCCCGGGAGCGAGGCATGCCGGCGCACCCCCTCGCAACGCCGGCCGGGCCGCCCCCGGCGCGCCATTTCGCCGAGACC
>Ga0182792_1000213_pt1 | contig 56467 bp, 49 predicted proteins | sample Passage237B_FD_130497 | JGI IMG/M metagenome (GOLD analysis project Ga0182792, IMG submission 130497) | Cellulose adapted compost microbial communities from Newby Island Compost Facility, Milpitas, CA, USA - Passage2 37B (version 2) (version 2) ...
GACTGCCCTTGCCGTTTGCTAGTGGTTAACGATCTGCGGGTTTATACTTGCCCACAGACCGGTGATCTCTCCCACAGGGGACTTTCACCCCATTAGAATGCGCCCATGCTGGGCGTACACAAAAAAGAGGGGGACGAATATCGCCCCCTCTTTTTATCATCATCCCAATACTTCCTTTGTAATTTTCCTAAATCAATCCGGAAATAATTCTTAGCTGGCCATAAAAGCTTATTAGCTTTGCAGCAACTGCAACACTTGTTGTGACGCGGCGTTTGCCTGGGCGAGCATGGCTTGCGAGGCTTGTTGCAGAACTTGCGCTCGGCTCAGGGCCGCTGTTTCTGCCGCAAAATCCGCATCCATAATGCGCGAACGTGCGGCTTCTGTATTTTCCGTTACGGACATCAAGTTATTGATAGTGAAATCCAACCGGTTATTGACCGCACCCAAATCCGCGCGCACGGCGTTGATGGTTTCCAGCGCTTTATCAATCACACCAATGGCTTTTTGTGCTTTGGCTGCTGTATCAATGCTGACGCTGGCGATAGCAGTGCCAAAACGGCCTTGGGCTGTGGAATTGGCTTCCAATAAGCCCATAGTTGCGTGATCAACATTTGGCCCCAGTTCGATACTAATGGGTTGGCCAGTAGTGCTGGTGAGTTTTATACCTGCGGGAGCATTTATTCCCGTAAAGCCTCCTGTTACAGGAGGAGTGGTGGTATTACTCAATGTTCCATTTGTTTGCGATGTGTAATAGCTAAAAGTTGCTCCGTCGAGCGCAGCACCAAATATATCTTGAGCACCCGCAGACACGACTGTGATAGAACCCTGGTCGGATTCCAGCACAACATTGGTTCCTCGCAAATGTGCACGTACACCAGTGGTATCAATTTGAGCATTAATCGCGTCCACGAATGCGGTGGGAGAAGGCACACCTCCCGGAGGGCCGCCCAAATCGACCTCAACGCCATTGATAATTAAACTATCCGCTCCGTCTGTCCAAGCGCTCAGATTTGCTCCGCTCAAATCCATCGTCAAACTGGCATATGCAACTGCCACTACTCCGGTATCTGCACTGTGGCGATTAATCGCATCGACTTTACCTTGCAGGCTATTGGTATTGGTGTTGTCGATCAAGGTACCATTGATTGTCAAATCACCAACATTCCAGGCTTTTTGAGCACCGGCCAACGACATCCCCACCCCTTTTACGACACCGGGGTCAGTGCTCTCTCTGAATCCAAGGCTTTGCAATTTTTCAATGTCGCCTGTTGAGCCAAGCGTAACTGTAATAGGATCGCCATGTTTAGAAGTCAAAATAATTTGACCAGTAGCAGAATCGCTTAAACCTCGAGATCCCGCCGCCTTAGTAGAATCAAATACATTAAATCCTGTAGCTCGAGCTACCAATTTAGCGGCGTTATCAAGGCTTGCCGCATCATAGTTCGGATCAGAATTATCAGTAGGATAATTAGGATTTATTCCCTCAACTTTGATAGTCGCACCAGTATTATTTGAAATACTTAAGCGTCCATTACTGTCTGTATCTGCGTTTAGAATCCCGCCTGTAACTGTATTAATTTTTTCAACCAGCTCCTTCATACTTTTGGTATTACTGATATTAAATTCAGTTATACCAGTACCGTCCGCTGCTTCTAACGTAATTCTTAAAGTATTTCCATTTTCCAAAACACCATCGCCTGTTGAGGTTGCCTGCAATGAGGTATAACCACTTGCCTCAACACCGCGAACATTTTTATTAATGTTGTCGAGTAAATCTTGGAAATTGTCCTCTGCGCCATTAAATCGACCGATAGCTTGACCATTAATTAAGATATCAGTGTCGTTAAGGACCAAACCTGCCAGGTTGCTGGTAATTGGAGCGCCCAGCATATCCACAGAGACAGATCCCATTCCCAGGGTTTTCGCATCCATTGCTTGGATATCAATGCCGATAGTCTGATTAGCCTGAGAGCCAACTTGCAATTCCACTTTGCGCATACTGCCGTCGAGCAGTGGCTGGCCGTTGAATGTGGTGGTTTTGGCGATGCGGTCCAATTCTTGAATCAATTGCTGAACTTCCGCATCCAATGTTGCGCGGTCGGCGTCGGAATAAATACCGTTCGCAGCCTGAATGGCCAGTTCGCGCATACGGTGCAAAATATTGGTGGTTTCATCCAGCGCACCTTCCGCTGTTTGAATCAGTGAAATCCCGTCGTTTGCGTTGCGCACAGCCTGTGTAAGACCGCGGACCTGCGCTGTCATACGGTTAGAAATGGCCAAGCCCGCAGCGTCATCAGCGGCATTATTAATTCTTTTGCCGGATGACAAACGCTCCATAGCAGTTGTCAATTCATTGCCAGAACGCACCAACTGTCGCTGTGCATTCAGTGACGAAATGTTGGTATTAATGACTAGAGGCATAGCTCATCTCCCATAACTTTGTACAACCGGATCAATCTTTCGCCAGTCACGTAAACGGCTTTAAGATCTGTCGGAATTTTTCACTTAATTCGATTTAGCGATTCGAATTTTTGACTTGTGTCGAATATTGCAACGGGTGTGCCAAACATAAATAACGACACTTATTGCCGGTTTTTCCGCGTTTTTTAGAGTCTTGAACAAAGAAATCTTCAAAGCGGCAATGGCAAAAGACAAAAAATTGCCGCTTTGCCGCTGGAGGAAAGCGGCAAAGATATGGTTTTTTGACGGTGCGGAGCTTGGTGTTGTGAAGTCGTTGACTCTGATTTAGGCGGCGCGCGATGAATTATTGGATGTTTCGCCCTCACCCAAATGCCCTCTCTCGGGGGGAGAGGGTATTTGGGTGGTGCCAGACCTGAAATTGGAGGGTGCTCAGTTTATTTAAGGTGTAATTGACATAAAAAAACCGGCCTAAGCCGGTTTTAGTGGAACCCGATTCAGATCTCAGAGACGTGAAAACAGATTGAGCTGGCTTACGCGGATAAAAGATTGCTGCGCAGCTTGCAGAATAAGGGATTGTTGCGATAAGCGGGTAGCCGCTTCCGCATAGTCCAAATCACGTAGTCCGGACAAAATCTTTTTGTTCACTAATTGCGTATCCAAATGCAGATCGCGCGCTCCTTCAATGGCATTCATGCGCGCGCCGATTTTGGTTTGCACATTGACAACGTTGGTTAAACCATTGGTCAGGTTACTTAAGGTAGATGCTACTACGGAGGCCAATTCGGTTTTTCCGTCCGGAGTACCATCAAAGGACTCCAGCGCTTCTTTAAAACGTGCCAAGGTGGTCAAAATGCCTTGTTTTTCGGAAGATTCGATAAAAAACTGATCCCCCGCCATAGGTTGACCAACGATTCTAACGCTCACGCCTTTCAGAGTAATTTCGTCGCCGGAAACATAAGGCTGATTGGCCACAATGACGCGCCCGGTTGAACGCTCGCTTGCGGTGAAGTTTTTGCCCGGTGGCGATACTGATGCATCTGGATTAAACGTGATGATGATGTCTTCCGGATAAAATTCGTCATAAGCCTGTTGGTTCACCACTTGGCCAACATTGATTTTCGCTGGCGGGTTAGCCTGATTTTTGGGGCTTGCGGAAGTGTCGAAAGTTTTGTTCGCGCTCGAAATATCGAGGAATACGGATTTGCCGGAATCAGTGGTGGCGACTTTGGCGTTATTGGCGATTTTGATGTATTGCTGACCATCGTCGCCCTGATATTTAAAGCCGCTGAAGGAATCGCCGGAAAAAGGTTCTGTCCCACTTTTATAACCGCCAAAAATATAATCTCCACTGGCATTGCGGGTGTTCATTAAGTTGACCATTTCGTCCAGGCGCGCGGACACCTCTGCGGCATAGGCTTTATAGTCATTTTCTGTCAGCGAAGCGGTGTTACCCGCAGCGACGGCAATTTCCTGAATGCGGTGAATGATATTCACGGCGCTGTCGAGAATAGATTCTTCCAGAGTCAGGTTATTCTCAGCAATTTTGATGTTTTTTAGATATTGGTCGATATTCGCCAGCTCATCGGTCAGCTGAGTAATTTTGGTGGCCGCCACAGGATCGTCAGAGGCGGTCAACACACGTTTGCCTTCGGACATCTGTTCCTGGGTTTTGATAATTTCCCTGTTTGCTCCCGCCATGGAATTGCGGGCGATATTGAACAGCTGCTGCGACGATACTCTCATTGCATTAAACCTCTGAACCAATCGCCTCAGAAAGAGTTGATCAAGCGGTCAAAAATATCGCGTGCGACCGAAATGACTTGTGCGTTGGCGGAAAACATTTGCTCAAAGCGGATAAGATCTGCCGCTTCTTCATCCAAATTGACTCCGGAAATGGAATTACGGAGGTCTTCCGTTTGTTGCAAAACCCGTTCCGCCGCATTGCGATTAATTTTGGCTGAGCTGGTTTCGATACCGACTTTTTCCACCAACGAGCCATAAGATTGATTGAAGGTGGTCCCTTCCTTACCCATTTTGGTTTGCTGCAGCTCAATCATTTTCAGCGCATTGCGGTTATCCATAGCGGCATCGCGATTAAAATCCAGGGTAAATCGGTCACCTGCTTGAGGTGAGCCACTGATGCTCGCTTGAATTCCCAAATAGGTGGACAAGGCAAAATCGTCTGCTTTGGTATCACCAAAAATCATACTGTCTGACGGTGTAGTACCAAGCGTAATACCCTCGTCGAGACTGATATCCAAACGACCGCCAACGACAATATGCGAGCCGACGCTGTTGCCAGCACCTGTCAAGGTCAGCGGACTATTTTCACCGTCACTGACATCAATGCTCTCCCCTGCTGCTGCGGTCAGCGATATTTTGAAGTCATCACCTTCAGAGCTGTAAATTCGCAATTCGCGCGCGCCGGTCACACTGTCTGCACCTGCGACGGCGTAAATGCCTTTGGCTTGCAATGCTGGATTATTGTTTATCTGCTCCGCGACATAATCGTAAAACTCATCCGGATGCGTCACTGGATCAGGAACTGTTGCCGCGATAATGGGATTGCCGGTCACTGGCTCCACGCTGTATTCCAGCAATTTCTCGCCATTCAGACTGATTTGCAAAGGCTCAGTGCGAGTAATTTGCAAATCAGAAAGTTCCACGTAGTTAAAAGCATTGGCCACTACACCAGGCTGACTACTCAACAACCCGGCCAATTCTTTGGCGGACGCATTTTGTGGTGTAAACAGATTGACGCTGACAGGTGCAGCGCCTGGCGTTGTCGAAGGCCGCGTAATGGTAACCATTTCTGCAGGGTAACCATTGGTCAACATACCGTAGCCTGCTACACCGTCTGCATTACCTTCTGTAGTAAAAGTTGAACCTTCAATATCAAAACCGAATAAATTATTGGCTTGGTTACCGCCGGAATAATTCTCTAATGTGATATTGCCGTAACCCGGAGTCAACATACGAAATGCCAAGCTGCCATCGTCAGCAATATATGCGCGCACATCTGTGTTGGTTAATTGCCCGTTGATATGCTGTAGCAAGCTTTCATTGTCTGTTATATCGCCGCCATCGATGGTAAGGGTATAGCTTGTGACAGCACCATTTGCTTTTCCTGAGACAGTAACGTCAAACGAAAATGAATTAGCACCGCTAAAATCCGTTACCGTAAAATCCGGCGGAGTGCCGCCTGGCAACAGCGCTGCTTGCGTTACCGCAAATCGCCCATCGGGCAATCCCATCATTTCGCCATTGGTCGACACCTGTGTGCCGCCAATGCTTTGCGGAAACAGATTTTGCGTAACGCCCGGCATGTAGCGTTGATCACGAATCGGCGGATTCAAATGCACAGGGTTGCCGGGATCGGAATTATCCAGAATGTCGTAGGAATAAGGTGTATTGAATACCACAATCAGCGGCGGCGACATGGTTCCGGCTTCGGCAAACAGCGGCAATGGATTGCCGTTGGCATCTTTCAGCGACACCAATTCACCTGCACTGATAGTACCGGTGCCACGATTACCCAGAGCAGCATCGGTCACTAAAGGGCTGGCAAAAGCGAGATCTCGTGGAGAGGCTACAGCAACGGAAATATCGTTGGCACCGGTGCGCACTGGCTGCAGAGTAAATTTATCGCCCGCCTGAAAAGAGCCGCTCTCGAATTTCAGTTCAAGACCGTCAAATTTAATGGTGGCGGGAAATTTTCCATTGAGCGCACCATTGGCAACCTGAACACCATCACCCAGACGGGTGATTTTGTAGATGCCGCCTTGCGAAAACGAAATTTCATAATCGCTGCTGGTGATTTTGGTACTGTCATCAATATAAAGCGCTAAACGGCGGTCATCCGGCTTGGCGTTACCACCATTATTAATCACGCGGCTGCGCGCAATTTGGTCGCCGTTGACGTCGTAAAAAAAGTTACCGCCAAAATCGCCTTCCAAATCCACGCCTTGGCTGTTCAGCTTATTGAAGCTGTCCGCCATTGTCACAGCAATTTTGCCTAGCTCGTTGTACACCAATGACATAGTGTCGCGAGCGCGAATCAAACCGCCTAATTTGCCGCTATTGATTACGTCGGTTATGGGAATGCGACGGGTTCCGTCGAAATACACCACTTCTTTTTCCAGAGGGTTGGCGGTGCTGTTGGTTAATTCCAGCGGCAACGATTTATCCCCCAACACCAGGCTCTGGCCGGTACCAATATGGACGTTGAGTTTGCCGTTGCCCTGGTCGATGACCTGAATGGATACCAAGCTGGCCAATTCTTTTAACGCCAGATCGCGCTGATCATAAAGATCATTGGGCTGAGCGCGACTGCTCATACCCATGGCATTGGCGATCTGCAAATTTAATTTCGCGATATTGTTGGTCAACGCATTAATACGAGCGACCGCTGCTTCCATACCTGTGTTAATGCCGCTGTCGATTATTTGCAGGCGGTCATAAATGGAATTGAATCGCGTGGCGAGATTTTGCGCTTCGCTGATAATCAATTCACGCGAGGGAATGGAAGTCGGATCGTCGGCGCCATTTTGCATGGCAGCGAAAAAATTATTCAGGGAGACTGCAAGTCCGGTGGAATCGTTGGAAAGCAGGCTGTCCAGCTGGCTGATCTGGTCGAAATAGGTTTCCAGATCACTGAACATGGCAGTGTCCGTGCGCATTTGATCCGTCACGAACTGATTGACGATACGATCAATGCTATTAACGTGCGCGCCGCTGCCGACGTAATGGCCGCCCAGATGCGCAGCAGGGTTTGTATTGGCGTCGACGCGTTGACGGCTGTACCCATCGGTACCCGCATTTGCGATGTTATGACCGACCGTGCGCAGAGCGGTCTGACTGATCTTCAGACCTGAAATACTGACGCCGAGGATATCGTTGGCCATGAAATATCACCTTTTTAATACGTCTGCTAACCGCTGATCAGATCAACGCGACCCCAACTGTCGTGCGGAAAGCTGCTCCACAATCGTCAAAATCTTGTCGGCATAAGCGGGATCAGTGGCATACCCTGCATTCTGTAGGCCAACTGCGAATTGCCGCTCATCTGCGGCAACAGAAAGTGCATCTTGATAGCGGGGATTGTTCTGCAGAAAGCGCACATAGTCGGCGAAACTTTCCGCGATATCACTGTATTTGCGGAATTGCGCCTGCTCACGCACAGGCACGCCACCGCGATACTCCAGGGTGCTGACTTCGGCTTTTTCACCCTGCCAACTGCGGTCAGCCTTGATATTGAAGAAATTGTGCGTGCTCTGCCCCGCCCGATCGCGAATAACGTATTTACCCCAACCGGTTTCCAACGCTGCCTGAGCGGCCAATACCAGCGGATTAAGACCCAGTGCACTCGCTGCAGCGCGCGCGTGGGGTAATACGGCATCCAAAAATTCGCTGGCATTGCTAAAAATGCTGCGGGATTCACTGGCGGATGCGGAATCCGTAGCCCCTGAAGTAGTATTTTTATCCTCAGCTTGCGCGCGCGCAGAAACATAATCTGATTTCAGCGCACGATTTCGCTGCGGGACATTTAAGGTTTTTGCATCTGAGATTTGTTCATCAGCCGTATTGGTATCGACCGGCGCTTTATCTTCCGCCTGGGCGTATTGACGACTTAATTGCTGATAAATGGTCTGCGCAAGACCTGTGCCTTTTTGCGCGAGCGTTAGTGATAACTGCTGGTCATACATCTCGCGGAAAAATTGCGTATCGCCGCCGTTAAACAGGCTTCCCTCTTCAAAAACTTCATTGGCTTTACGCATGGTTTTCAGCATTTCGTGCAGAAATAGCGACTCGAATTGCTGGGCAATTTTTTTCAGCGCGACATCCTGGTCTTTTTCCGCTTTCAAGCTCTGCAAGCCCTGCACGTCTGTATAGACGTCGCTTGTGGGCATTGGACTGGAAGAGCGAATATCCATATCAGATCACCATGATTTCCGCTTTGAGCGCACCGGCTTGGCGAAGCGCTTCGAGAATCGCCATTAAATCACCAGGTGCTGCACCAACTTCGTTAACCGCACGAACAATGTCGTCGAGCGTAGGCGCAGGATTGAATTTGAACATGGGGTTGGTTTCTTCGGTGACACTCACCTGACTTTTCGGCACTACTGCCGTTTGCCCTTCACCCAGAGGATTGGGCTGGCTGACTTGCACACTTTCGGCAACCGTAACTGTCAGAGAACCGTGAGTAATCGCCACAGGTTCAACACGTACATGCTGACCGACGACGATGGTGCCGGTGCGGGAATTAATCACCACGCGCGCAGCCGTTTCACCCGGCTCTACTTCCAGATTTTCCAGCAGCGATAAAAAATCGACTCTGTGTGCAGGATTTTGCGGTGCTTGTACAGAGATGGAAACCGCGTCCATAGCACTCGCTACATCCGGTCCCAATAATTCATTAATGGTTTTGGCTACACGTTTTGCAGTGGTGAAATCAGCTGTGTGCAGGTTAAAGACAATTCGACCGTTATCGCCAAAGCGTGTTGGCACAGCACGTTCAATAAAAGCACCGCCGGGAATTCGACCAACGCTCGGTACATTGACTGTCACTTTGGAACCGTCCGCACCTTCCGCACCGAAACCGCCAACAATCAAATTACCCTGTGCCAGCGCATAAACTTGCCCATCAACACCTTTTAAAGGTGTCAATAAAAGACTGCCGCCGCGCAAACTTTTGGCGTTGGCGATGGAAGACACTGTGATATCGATGGTTTGGCCGGGTTTTGCAAACGGCGGAATTTCCGCATGGATAGCCACTGCGGCTACGTTTTTCGTCTGGAAACGCACACCATCAGGTACTGTAATACCGAATTGCTTCAGCATGGTGGCAAAGGACTGTGTAGTAAAAGGTGCTTGGTTGGTCTGATCACCAGTACCATCCAAACCGACCACCAAGCCATAACCAACCAATTGGTTGCCGCGCACGCCTTCCACCGAAGCCAAATCTTTTAAACGCGCTGCGGATGCAACCGGTTGCCAGATTGCCAAAATCGCCAGAAATACATAGGCCGGAAATTTCTTCGCCATGTTCATCACCACCCTGATTTAAAGGGATTAAAACGGCCAGTAGGCGCTGTTAAAAAATCGGCTCAACCAACCCGGGGATTGAGAATCCGCCAAGGTACCTGTGCCGGTATAGGTAATGCGCGCATTGGCGACTTTGGTCGACAACACTGTGTTATCTGGACGCACATCTTCCGGTCTGACCAGGCCACTGATGCGAATCACTTCATCACCTTGATTCAAGGTCAGCCATTTTTCGCCGCGCACCACCAGGGTCCCGTTGGGCCACACGTCTACTACTGAAACTGCGACATCGCCGATCAGATTATTACTTTGCGCTGCGCCCGCCTCACCGGAAAATTCGCGGTCCGAGGATAAATTGGTATTCAAACCTAGCCCTTTAAAATGCACCGGATTACCCAATACGGATGCATTGGCTCCAGGAATGGAAACATCGGATTCTTTTGTGATTTCCACATTGCTGGATTTTTTCGATACGGTTTTTTCGGTGAGCACCACGGTGAGAATATCCCCCAGGCGCCCTGCTTTGCGGTCTTCAAATAAATTCATTTGCCGCGATGCTTGATACAGAGATCCATTGCTCGCCGGCGCTGAATCAGGCGAAGGGGTCATCACAGGCGCGTAAAAAGGATCATTGGGTTGCGGCGATGGACCCGCGACGCAACCGGCTAATCCCAATACCAAACAGCAGAGCCAAAACGACAAGGAAATCTTCATAACAAGCCTGCGAATTAGAGATTTTGCGTTACAAACTGCAGCATCTGATCGGCAGTGGAAACGACTTTCGAATTCATTTCGTAAGCGCGTTGTGTGGTGATCATATTCACCATTTCTTCCACTATATCCACATTGGAATTTTCCAGTGCGCCTTGCACCAGCTGCCCCAAACCGTCTTCACCAGGTGTACCCAAAATCGGATTGCCACTGGAGGCGGTTTCCAAAAACAAGTTGGCACCAATGGCTTGCAAACCACCGGGGTTGATAAAATCCGCCACCTGAATATTGCCAACCACTTGCGCTTCCGTATTACCAGGCGTTACCACGCTGACAGTTCCATCGGTTCCAATGGTGATGGATTGCGCGTCTTCTGGAATGGCAATCACCGGTTGCAACAACAAGCCGCCGGCAGTGACGAGTTGACCGTCCGCATTCATATGTAACTGGCCGTTGCGTGTATAAGCGATAGTGCCATCGGGACGGAGAATTTGCAGAAATCCGCGGCCATCTACAGCTACGTCTAACGCGTTGTCCGTTACCTGCAAATTGCCTTCGGTAAATTGTTTTTGTGTGCCCACTACACGAACGCCGGTCCCCAGTTGCAAACCGGAAGGCAGTTGCGTTTCCTCAGTGGATTGCGCGCCGGGTTGACGCTGAATTTGATACAACAAATCTTCAAATACCGCGCGATCGCGTTTAAAGCCCACTGTCCCCACGTTAGCCAAATTATTGGCGATAGTGGTGAGCTGAGTATCCTGCGCGGACAATCCGGTTTTGCTGACATAAAGCGCTGCGTGCATAACAACCTCGAAATTTCAATAAACGGCGATCAAGAATTCATTTGCAGTAAACGAGCGGATGCTTCCGACATTTCCTTCGACGAACTCATCACTTTTACCTGCAATTCATATTGCCGTGCCAACGACAACATACTGGTTAATTCATGTATTGCGTTGACGTTGCTGTTTTCCAAAAAACCCGAAACCAGACGAACTTCTGCATTGGGTGGCAGCGGCCCTTCGATATCCAGTGCGCGAAATAAACCATCTTCGCCTTTGGTCATCTGGGCAATATTCGGATTGACCAAACGAATGCGATCAACCACTACTGGCGCCTCAGGCCCCTGCCCTTGTGGGATAACGGTGATGCTGCCGTCCAAGCCGATCTCAATTTTCTCCGCTGCGGGAATCGCGATAGGTCCGCCATTGCCGAGCACCGGCAAACCATTGCCGGTTCGCAACACGCCTACGCTGTCGATATAGAGGGAACCAGAGCGGGTGTAAGCTTCATTGCCGGCGCTGTCCTGCACGGCAATAAACCCTTCGCCATCGATGGCAATATCCAGATCTTTACCGGTTTCCTGCAGACTGCCGATCGTAAGATCCGTCGCAGGTCGTTCTGATAAGGCGTATGCGCGCGTCGGTAAACCGTCACCGTAGTACACGGCCATAGCCCGAGCCTGCGCGAAATCCGCTTTAAATCCGGTTGTGTTGACGTTTGCCAGATTATTCGCGTGCGCGGTCTGCGAAAGCATATTGTGCTTGGCACCCGTCATTGCGATATAGAGAGCTTTGTCCATTAAACACCTGCAGAAAAAGCGTCAAAAAATTGCGACCCAAATCGGTCTCGCTAGGTATTTTGCAAAGGGGGTGCCAAGAGGAATTTTTATGGATATAACAAATTACGCGGACTCTCGCCTTTTACAAGGGAAGACATGGGCGGGAATTTTAGAGAGACAAAACCCCACCCCTCCCCTTGATAAGGGGGAGGATAGGAGGGGGTTACGAGGGAAATCATTGATTAACGCAGATTAATTACGGTCTGGGTAATCTGGTTGGTTGTTTCGATGGTTTTGGCGCTGGCTTGGAAATTTCGCTGCGCGATAATCAACCGCACCAGTTCTTCCGACAAATCCACGTTCGATTCTTCCAAGGCTCCGGATTGAATGGTTCCGAGAGTCGCGCTGCCAGGTGTACCCACATTCGGCGGACCGGATTCATAGTTTTCCACCCACATGGAATCGCCGATCGGCTGTAACCCCTGTGCGTTGGTGAAATTCGCCAAAATCACCTGCCCTAATACCATGGATTCACCGTTGGTAAAGCGCGCGAAGATAATTCCGGTATCGTCGATATTCAAGCCAGACAGACGCCCGGTGGTGTAACCATTTTGGTCGACGTCATTGACGGAAAATACACTGCTGAACTGTGTAGTGCCGGCAAGGTCGATCACAAAATTCGAGCTGGTCGGTGGATCCGGAATATTCATAGTGCCGCCTGACAATACGTTTTGCGGCCCCAGGGCGCCGTTCGGATTGCCCTCTTCATCCATTGGCGTCCAGTTGGAAATCAAAACCGGATCAGACAAATTCTGATTCAGCGAACCGTCCGGATTAAAGAACAAATCGAATGCTGCACGTGTAGGAACCGTATTTTCCGGCGGCGGCAAAGTGGTGTCCGGATCGCCTACATCACGACCATCGATCTGTACATACATGATCCAGTGGTTCGGACTTGTCGTCGGATCGTTGGGATCATACTCCTGACGCACAAAATACTGGGTCATTACATGCGGATTACCAAGGCTGTCGTAAATTCTCATCGACGTAGCATGGTTATAGGTGCTTTTATCCGCAGGATCAAACGCATTGATAACCACCTCAGTAAAGGTGTTCTCAGTAAATGCGCCAAACAAACCAATGGAAGGCGGTGTTGGGTTAGCAGCGGAATAACCTTCTGCCAAAACAATTTCCAATTGACCGCCCACAACGGCCGTATTATCAGCGCTGCCCGGCAGCAAAATCGCCATAGGCGTATTAGGTGCGCCCAAAATGCCAACGCTGTCTGTAGCAGGATCACCACCTAAAACAGAAACACGCAGGTCATCACCGACAGAAGATCGCACCACCAAATCGCCAGTTGCCGCATCGATTTCCGCGGTAATTCCAGGCAATGTCGAATTTGTCAAAGCATTAATGGCATCTTCCAAACCAGCCAAAGTTGGCGCCGATAAAGTGACGCCATTGAGTTGTACCTGCAAAGTGCCGCTGACGTTGTCAAATTCGCTGTTGACGAATCTCATGGTGGTAGTCGCGGTTGCGGTAACACCTGTTACTGCATTTAATTCAGCGGCTATGGCTGCTGCAGATGCATTGGCAGCGGAGGTATAAGTCACCACCTTGCCTTTGGCGTCGACAATATCAATCGACTGCCGTGGATATCCATTGTTTGCTGCAGGAATACCAGGAGTTGAAACAGCCTCGCCACCAGGCGCCGGCAAATCCAACGCCGCCGCCGAAGCAGACGTATCGAAAATACGGATTTGCGAATTTTCACCTTCTTGCACACTGGAAAATGACAGACGATATCCTGCACCGTCTTGCACAACAGAAGCCACGACATCAATAGGCGAGTTGGAATGGAACAACTGCGCATTAATGACACTCACCAATGTGCGCAAGTCATTAAATGACTGAACTTGCGCAGGAGCGCCGGTTGAAGGATCCAGATTAACCTCCACTGTTCCGTTATTGCCGGAGCTGCCGGTTAATTCGACCTTAAATTGAATCCCACCAGCGGTCATGTCGATGGGAGGAGTCAAGGTAAATTGGTTGGTGGTATGAGTGGTTTGCGTAGAATCTTCCAAACCGACTCGCGCAACGCCGATCGCATTACCATCGGTGGTAAAGCGAACTCCTGTACTTTGCAGCACGGTTTCGGATGCATCCAGATTCAAAGTCGATTGCACGGCGGTTGTCGCGCGCGGAGCCAAATTGCTGGCCTGGATGCGAATATCACTTTGAATACCGGTGATCTGACCGCGGCTGTTTACCGGAAAACCTTGCAGGCGCGCACCTGTGTTACTGGTGATGTAACCTTCGCGATCGAGCCCGAAAGTACCTGAGCGGGTGTAATATTGTGCGCCGTCACGGCGAACGATAAAAAAGCCGTTGCCGCTGATCGCAAGGTCCAGCTCATTTTCGGTAAACGCGATATTACCCTGCGAAAAACGCTGCGAAACGTCCTGCAACTGTACACCGCTACCGATCGATTTACTGCCTGCGCCGCCGATGGAGGTTGCATAAACATCCCCAAATTCCGCACGCGAACTTTTAAACCCTGTGGTAGACGCATTCGCAATGTTATTACCCGTAATGGATAAATCATTGGAGGCTGCGCGAATCCCGCTAAGAGCTACATCAAAACTCATAAATCTCTCCTGCTACTTCTTAATCGAAATACCGGTTACGGCAATCGCATGAAATAAATTGGTTACTGGCTCGTTATTCATTAAATTGTTTAACATCCGAGAGATTCACCGCACCCACGCCCGCCAGATTGAGCTTGAGAGCTCCATTGGAACCAATAGTCACACTGTTAACATTTGCACTCAGATAACTTTTCATTTGGTGTGGTTTACCTTCTACCGTTGAAGTGAAGGAGAATTTATAACTACCTTCCGGCAAACCACCTTCGTGTGAACTTTTCCAACTGATCAATTTGCCGTTGATTTCCGCATATTGACCGTTCCAGCGAAAAGCGAGGTCACCCGCTGGTACATAGCCGATATCAATCGTGTCGAGCAATTCACCCGAATTGGAATAAATATCCACCTTGAGATCATCGGTGCTTTCCGGTATTTCAACCAAACCGGTTACCGCACTACCCTGCATTAAATACGAAGTATTCGTTTCAACACTGACAGAGCGGCCGACCAGCGACGATGCTTGCAACGCCTGATTGGCGACAAAGTTTTTGGTAAAACTGTCAAAGTTGTTATTCAAACGATCCAGGCTTTCCACCGAACTGAACTGCGCAAGCTGTGCGATAAATTCGCCGTTTTCCTGCGGACTCAGGGGATCCTGGTTTTCCAATTGGGTAATCATCAATTGCAGAAAAGCTTTCTGGCCTAATTCATTGCCATCCTTTTTGTCCGTTTTGGCTTTTTTCTCGATGGAATAGTCCTGGAGGACATTGCTGATACTGTTGATATCGCTCATGGCTCAACCCGCCCGATGTGCCTTAAATTACTGTCCCAGCGTCAAAACGCGCTGGACCATTTGCTTGGTTGTATTCATGACTTCCACGTTGACTTGAAATGAGCGGGAAGCGGAAATCATGTTGGTCATCTCTTCCACGACATTAACATTGGGGTAATAGACGTAACCTTTTTCATCCGCCAATGGATGATTAGGTTCATAGCGCATTTGTAACGGCGCATCGCTTTCCACGATTCCTAATACAGAAACGCCTACCGATGATTGATCACCAGCGGAACGAGTGTCCGGATGGCCGAGCATATTGTTGTAGCTTGCCGCAAAAACTGCGTGCCGACCACGATAAACTGTCTCCGCGCTGGAAGATGCCGATTCCGCGTTGGCAATATTGCTGGCGGTTGTATTCAGGCGCACGGATTGTGCATTCATGCCTGAGCCTGCGATATCAATAATGCGATTCAAGCCCACGGTTATTCTCCTCGGATTGCAGAAAGCAAGCCTTTAAAGCGGCTGTTGAGCAGTGTGAAAGCGGTTTGGAATTCCAAACTGTTTTCCATAAATGCCGCGTGTTCGATATGCTCATCAACGGTATTGCCGTCGATGGAAGGTTGGGTCGGTGTGCGATATTGCAGATCAACACCCAGTGAGGAATTCCCGGCTTCTATATGTCGGTCTTGCGTTGTCAATAAACCGGCTTTTCCTTCGGTTGTGCGCATGGCACTTTGCATAGCCGCGTGAAAATCAAAATCACGCGCTTTGTAGTTGGGAGTGTCGGCGTTGGCGAGATTGCTCGACAAAATTTCGGCGCGCTGCGAACGCAGCCGCAATGCCGTCTCATAGGTGCCCAGCGCGTTTTGGAAGTTGATGGCCACGGTTTTCTCCTAGAGGGAAATCTGTAACAAATTTCCGTCGGTTTTTGGTGTACAGCAGCACTAAAGCAAGCCATATGCCAAACGCCAAACTACTTTCAATACATTGATTTGCAAAGGAAATATTTTTTATCGCTGAGAGAGAAAAAGACAGCGGCAATTTGTTGCCGTCAAAACTTCGCGGATTTGCCGCAGGCAAAGTGACTGGAAATGTACGAAGCAAGCCAACCGGAATTGCTCGCTTGCGGATCTTGAAAAGGATTATGGGCTGCCCTTGAGTTTTGCCCGGTAGGCAACTCCCGGATTGCAGCGGACCATCTCGAACAAATCGTTCAATCCGGATATGGTTTCTGACGCGCCAAGAAATAAAATTCCCCCGGGGTTCAGCACACCGTGAATTTTCCGCAGGATTTCCGTCTTGAGATCCTGGGAAAAATAAATCAGCACATTACGGCAAAAAACCACATCAAATTTGCCGAGCAAATAAAACGATTCCTGCAGATTTAACGGGCGAAACCGCACGCGGTCGCGCACCGAGTCCTTTATTCGCCAAGAATCAGCTGAAATCTGCACGAAAAAGTCGCTGCTGCGCTGAAGGGAAAGACCGCGCAATAAAGAGAGGCGGTCGTATATACCTTCTCGAGCTGCATCCAACACCGAGGTCGAAACATCTGTGGCAAGAATATCCGCATCGCAGCCACGAGCAACGATACTGGCTCGCAACCCCTCCTCAACGGCCATGCTGATGGAATAGGGTTCCTGGCCGGTTGAACAGGCGGCGGACCATATACGGGCTTTTTCCCCGGGTTTTTGTTTTGCGAACTCTGGCAGGAAGGTTTTGCTGAGATACTCAAAGGGATAACCGTCACGAAACCAGAAAGTCTCGTTAGTGGTCATGGCATCGATGACTTTTTGACGCAGGAGTCGCTGACTGTCTTGCTGAACCAGCTGAGTCAATTCAGTAAGACTCTGGAGCCGGTGTTCCAACATGATTCTTCGGATGCGGGTGGACACCAGGTATTGTTTGTTAGCACCCAGATCTATGCCGCACGCCGTTCGTAAAAAAGCGACAAATGCCTGATATTCACTTGCAGATACGGGGACTGCGTCGTCCCCTTCGTATTGACTCATTCCAACCGGTTCCGGATTTTACAAGCTATCCCTCGGCTAATTTTTGAGATGGCTTCCTCGAACCAAACCCGCGCGGTGGCCTAGCACTTATGGTGCACGGACCGATGCCCCCAAAATCAAATGTCAGCCGTCTTTAACTGTCAATTAAACGCGTTAGCTTTTTAATTAAGCGTTTTGCCCGGCCGCTTCTTGTATTCGATCCCGCACTCTTTTCGCCAACTCGTCTGGGTGAAATTTCGCGAGAAAATCATCTGCACCGACTTTCTTCACCATGGCTTCATTAAAAACGCCACTCAGCGATGTATGCAAAATCACATGCAATCGATTGAGCTTCGGATTGGCTCGCACTTCCGCAGTAAACGTATAGCCATCCATCTCGGGCATTTCGATATCCGAGATCACCATCAGCAGTTCTTTGTAGGGATCCTTGCCCTCACGCAGCAGATCGTTGAGAAAACCCAAAGCTTCCTGGCCGTTTTTCAGCACAGTGGTTTGCACGCCCATGGATTCAATGACTTTCTGAATCTGCTTTCTTGCAATCGTAGAATCGTCGACTATCAAAACGTGCTTATTGACGGATTTTGTGGAATCCACATCCCGTATCACTTCCGCACTCACGTTCTGCGGCCGCGGTGACACTTCTGCGAGAATCTTTTCCACATCAATAATTTCCACCAAACGTCCGTCCACTTCCGTGACCGCTGTCAGATAGTTTTCCTTTCCCGCCCCTTTCGGTGGTGGATGAATCGACGACCAGTTCATATTCACAATGCGCTCAACAGAGCTGACGAGAAAGCCCTGAGTGGAGCGGTTGTATTCCGTGATAATCACGAAACAATTTTCAAGATTGTCCAATCTGCCCGCGCCAGTTGCCTGACTCATATCCATGATGGGAATGGTGCCACCGCGGATATGTGCGACACCACGTACCACTGGGTTTCGCTTGGGAATTTCGCTCAAATGCGGGCATTGCAAAACTTCTTTAACCTTGAACACGTTAATGCCGTACAATTGACGCCCACCGAGGCTGAAAAGCAACAGCTCAAGGCGATTTTGCCCCACTAGCTGGGTACGTTGGTTAACGCTGTCGAGAACACCGGCCATACTGCTTCCTCGGTTTTCTTTCATACCTGCGGTCCATCATTCAATGAATTCGCCCGGCCTACTTCCGGGCCTGCTCTGTTCGACGCTGTTCTATTGCCGGCCATGCTTTGTTTAACCGGCACATGCTTGTCAGCTACGGCATATGATTTGCCAAATCGGCATATGCTTTGCAATCAGCGTCGCAACCATATGTATTTGCAGAGCGGTGACGTAATTTTGACGCGCCCCGCAGGTGCCATCACCACTAAGCATAGGACATGAAAAATGGGATACCGCATTTTTTTCTTCTGCTGGGCTCTGCTATACGCTGCCGTGACTTACGCCGATAGTTTTGAAGATCCAAATGAACTGCGCGCGCAAGTAAATGCGTTCCTGCTCGACACTTTGCAAAATGAATATGTCGGCATACCGCCGGAGAATTTGGAGGTGAACGCCTCAAATCTCGACCCGCGCCTGCGCTTGAGCAAATGTCTCAACCCATTGCGTTACGAGATCACCTCCCCTCGCCCGTACGGCAGTAACCTGTCAGTTAAGGTCAATTGCCACGGGCCGAGTCCCTGGACGATTTATGTTCCTGCCCGGGTGGATGTGTTTGCCGAAATAGTTGTTTTGGCGCGCAGCCTGGAACGCGGCACCGTATTGACGCAGGATGATGTCACCCTGATGAGAATGAACCTGGCCCAGGCCGGTTTCGGCAATATCCGCGACACCAATCAGGTTGTCGGCATGGAACTGAAGCGCCGTTTAGAGGCTGGCGAGCCAGTGCGGCTGTCCCATGTCAAACAGCCACAAGTGGTGCGCAAAGGAGATCGGGTAGTGCTGGAGGCCAGCACCGGCGCCGTCTCTGTCGTCACCAGCGCCACAGCCCTGGCCAGTGGGCAGGTAGGCGAGCAGATTCAGGTACGCAATGAGAAATCCAAGCGCATAGTGGATGCGGAAATCGTGGGACCGGGCAAAGTAAAGGTGCACCTTTGACGGCTCGGACAAAAAATCTCATTAAGGCTTAAAGTTTCCTGGCAAGATGCCGATAAGCTGTCTGAGAAGTACAGTTTTCGCCATCCAACGGTTAAGAATTATGGTTATTGATCCAAGCAACCCAAGTCTGAACAGGACTGCCAACACCGCCTCCAACGGCATCAAGGCGAAGTATGCCCCGGCCGTAGGAGCGCCCAATGAGGGCAAATCCTCAGCCAAGCCTGCCGCAGGAGACAACGTCTCTTTGAGTAGCCAAGCACAAGCGCTCGGTCGTCTCGAACAGGCCGTGCAAAAAAGCAGTGATGTTGACGAAGCCAAAGTAGCCGCCATCCGCCAAGCCATAGCGGAAGGTCGATATCAGGTGGATAGCAACAAGATCGCTGAACGCATGCTCGGACAGGATGGGTTGTCATAACACAAACCGGAGCGATCCAATGACGCAAACTGCACTCTCTCAAACAACCCTGCAAGACCACATCAAGCAGGATATCCACGCCTGCACTCAACTCCTGCAACTGCTGGATGAAGAGCGTGAAGCACTCAAGTCCCGCGACCTGGACAAGCTCGAAACCATCATCCAAAACAAGGCTGCCAATCTGCAGCATCTGGAGCAAAGCGCCCACCAACGCACCAACTGGGTCGCGCAACAGGGAAAAACCGACGCAAAGCCCGAAACGCTTTGGGTTGCTTTGATTCGCAACATCCAACCAGGCATCGAGCAGGACTGGGATGAGTTCAAGCAGCTGTTGCAACAGTGCCAAGAACAGAACGAAATCAACGGCAAACTGCTAGCGCGCAATCAGCAGGTATTTAGCCGCTTGCTTTCCATTGTGCGCGGGCAGGATGAACAAGCCTCCGTTTACACCCCCAAAGGAAGCCGTGAAACTGGTTATCAGGCCCACAAACTTGGTGAAGCCTAGATCCTTTTTAGTTAGGAAAAAGTAAGCGCCCTTTTAACAATGAGCGGCGGCTATGCCGCTCAGTGCCAAGTTTTGCGTTTCCGCTGATCCCTCTGTATCCGCTTCGTTTCTTCTTCCTCAAAAGTGCTGTGATTGGGCGATAGCTCGTGGGGATCCACGGACGAATTGGAACGTTTGAACAAAGATCGATAGAAAAAGCCGAGCCATCCACCGTTGCGGTTCGGTGCCGCAAGACATTCCACTGGCTGTCGCACCACAAAAGGCCTTCTCATCTGCCGCAAGCGCCGACAGAACGCCACATCGTCCACACGGGACGCAGACTCACCAAAACCCTCCGTCAACAGCCACGCCTTGTGCTGAACAAAAATCGCCTGCTCTGCTCGGGCGATACCGCTGATTTTTGACCGCCAGGAAATTCCCCGCCCCAACCAACGGGACAGGCGCGCCGGATGGGCAAATCGCAAGGCAAAAAATCCCCAGGTTTCGCCGCGGCGGCGCACGATTCGCCACATATCGGCGAAGTTCTGTGGCAAGCGACACTCAGGAAACAAAAACAGCAAATAGTCGCCGCGCGCATGGGCTGCGCCTATATTCATCTGCACCGCGCGGGAGCCATTGGAGTGGTAGACGCAAATACCCATCGCCCGGCAAATAGCATCAGCGCGATCATTATCAGGGGAGTCGACAACTATGATTTCCACGCCGTTTAGCGGCGCTACCGCGAGCAGCACATGATTAAGAAAGGATTTCAAATGCGGAGCCCCCGGCCCCACAGGAACGATAATACTGAGTGCCGTCATAGTTACGACCTCGCTAACCACGCCTTATGTTTTGACCCATAAGGGTTAATTGATACAATGCGCGCCCCCGTTCCCGTAGTTTAATGGACAGAACGAGCCCCTCCTAAGGGCTAGATACAGGTTCGATTCCTGTCGGGAACGCCAAACGGTACAACGCATGAATCTAATCATTTTGGAGGACGGGGACTTTATTAACCCTTCCCTAGTCCGCCTCACAGATCGCCGTCTTGTTCATCTCACCACCATTCTCAAGGTAAAGCCAGCGGACCGCCTTAGCGTTGGCTTACTGAATGGTGCCATGGGGTACGCCACGGTTACCGCCGTCGACCAGAACGAAGTTCTGCTGACTGTCGATCAGCTCGACCTGCCTCCGCCACCTGCTCTACCCATCACTCTGGTGTTAGGTCTGCCGCGACCGAGAATGTTGCAGCGCACCTTACAGACCATCGCCACCATGGGTGTACAAAAGCTGTGTCTGATTCAAACCAGTCGGGTGGAAAAGAGTTTTTGGCAAACACCTCTGCTCAAACCCGAATCTGTGAAAGAACAATTGGTGTTAGGCCTCGAACAAGGCAAAGCCACACAGCTTCCGCTGGTTGAATATTACCCACGATTCCGTCCTTTTATTGAAGACGTCCTTCCGACCCAATGCCAGAATTTCCGACGATTGATCGCTCACCCGGGGGATTATCCCCATGCGCATTCTGTGGGTATGGAGCCGACGATACTTGCCGTAGGCCCCGAAGGCGGTTTTGTAGAGAACGAAGTGCGGCAATTTATTGATCTCGGATTCGAGCCCATTCAATTGGGACAACGAATTCTGCGGGTGGAAACCGCAATTCCCGTTTTGCTCGCAAAACTTTTCTGATTCGCTCCTGCACTTTGCGTTTATACCCCGTCTGCGCAGGGTTTTCATAGATTATTTTTTGACCTTTTTCGGTGTGTTGACGAAGGCCAGAGGAACATCTCTCAACGAAACGACTCTGAAATCAAGGAATTTCCGCCAAATTGCGAAAATTTCCGACTTCATGAATCTAAGCATGACTTGTATCAAGAGCACTTGTGACTGCGCATGGTCCAATAAATTAACGAGGGAGATCCTTGATATTTTCTTTATTTAGATTCATGTTTAGCCCGTAACCCACTTAAGAAGGAAGGCTGTTATGCAAATTAACCTATCTGGCCATCATGTCGAAATCACCGACGGTATCAGAACAGCGGTAGAGAGCAAATTTTCGAAAGTTCAGTCCCACTATCCTTCCATGGGGGCTCTTTCCGTCGTGCTTACAGTCGAGCGCAATGAACAAAGCGTGGAGGCCAGAACCCAGTTTATGGGTGCGTCTGTGGCAGTCGAAGCAACGGATAACGATCTTTATGTGGCCATAGCTGATGCAGCCAAAAAACTCGAAGCGGCACTTGCTCACCGCAAAGGCGCAAACGCTTCACACCGCCACGAAAGACCTGCAGGTTGATTTAAGCAAAGGCGGCAGGCACCAGACCTGCCGCCAGCGATCCACTCCAATAATTCGAACAGCCAATTAAAAAACTTACTCCGCATAAAAACCAAACAAGCATCAGATGATGCGCAAATAAGTAGAAGAATGTATTTGATCAGAATACAAACTGCTTCATCCCTTTCGGTTTGCGTTTGTTTGGATTATTCTTGTTCAATTCATAATGCAGATTGGTTCAAAAAAAACCAACAGGCCATAAAAAAACGATTTTCCCTGAATCTGTCCATTAGGAACTACCTGCGCCAATGAGCAAATCTGCCCAACGCGCGTCCAGCGTGGACCGCCCTGAAAGTTTTCAATTAAAAGGCGGCTTGTTTCCAATGAATTTATTGGAACTGAAAAGTGCCGACCTCGAATCCATCCAACAGGAACTGGCAGAAAAAGTTGCTCAGTCTCCCGCGTTCTTCCAGCGCTCCCCGCTTGTTTTCGGTTTCGAGCAATTAGCTGAACCCGAGCAAAATCAGCTAGATTTAGCTGAGCTGTGCAGCATCTGTCGCAACCTTACCTTGTTGCCAACCGCGATCCGCGGAGGCAACGCCAGATTGCAAGGTGAGGCCATCCGACTGCAGCTGGCGGTATTGCCAAAGGGGCGCAGTAAAAACAGTGAAACGAGCGAAGCAACTGCTCCCACTGCCGAACCGGAACAAACACCTGTCGCCACCTCTCCCACTCGAATCATCACCACCCCCATACGCTCTGGCCAGCAGATCTATGCCCGCGGTGGAGATTTGATCGTTATGGCGGCCGTCTCCGCCGGGGCAGAAGTACTGGCAGATGGCAACATTCATATATATGGCGCTTTGCGCGGACGCGCGCTTGCAGGTGTTCAAGGCGACGAAAATGCCCGTATTTTCTGCACCAGTCAGGAAGCCGAATTGGTAGCGATCGCAGGACAATTCATGGTGGACGAGGTGCTGCGCACCAACCATTGGAAAGAAAGTGTACAGATCTATCTGGCAGGAGGGCGCATTCAAATCAGCCCTCTGCCCAAACAAAATTAACCAAGCAAAAGGGTTACGACTTTGGCAAAGATAATTGTAGTGACATCCGGAAAAGGTGGTGTTGGCAAGACAACCACCAGCTCAGCGATTTGCACGGGATTGGCCTTGCGCGGTCATAAAACTGCGGTCATCGATTTTGATATAGGTCTGCGCAATCTGGACCTGATCATGAACTGCGAACGGCGCGTGGTGTATGACTTCGTCAACGTCATCAACGAAGAAGCGACTTTGAAACAAGCGCTGATCAAAGACAAACGCTGCGAAAACCTGTTTATTCTCCCCGCTTCACAAACCCGCGATAAAGACGCCTTGACGAAAGAAGGCGTGGAACGAGTTCTCAATGAACTCAAAGATATGGGTTTTGAATACATTATTTGCGACTCCCCTGCCGGTATCGAGCACGGTGCTTTTATGGCGCTGTATTTCGCCGATGAAGCGATTGTCGTCGCCAACCCGGAAGTATCCTCAGTGCGCGACTCCGACCGCATCCTCGGTATTTTGCAGAGCAAATCGCGCAAAGCCGAACAGGGCGAACGAGTGATCGAGCATTTGCTGATTACCCGCTACGATCCCCATCGTGTCGCGCGCGGCGAAATGTTGGGTGTGGCAGACGTGGAAGAAATTCTTGCGACCAAACTGCTCGGTGTGATTCCCGAGTGCCAGTCTGTATTGAAAGCGTCAAACCAGGGCGTTCCTGTTATCCACGACACCGAAAGCAAAGCCGGTAAAGCTTACGCTGATGCCGTAGCACGTTTACTGGGTGAACAAGTTGAACATCGCTTCTTGAATCCTGAACACAAGAGCTTCTTTCAACGCCTGTTCAGGAGAACTGCATGATGAGTCTGTTCGATTATTTCTCCCGCAAGAAAAACAATACGGCATCCATCGCAAAAGAGCGTTTGCAGGTCATAGTTGCGCATGAACGCCGCCAGAACAAACAGCCGGATTACCTCGCCGCGCTGCAGAAAGACATTATGGAAGTGATCAAAAAGTACGTGGATATCGATATCGATAGCATTGAAGTCCAGCTCGATAACCACGGCAATTTTTCGGTATTAGAACTGAACGTTACCCTGCCGGATAAATTGCCTGCCGCAAAAACGGGAAACAGCCGCTAATAACGGTTGTTTCCCTTTTCCGCTTTCTAACGCCAAAGGCTTAAACCTCAAAAATTGGGAATGTCGCGCGACAAAGCAAGCCAGGATGGTTATCAACCAGTTCCAATGTCCCTCCATGCAATTGGACAATTGCCACCACTAGTGCCAACCCCAAGCCTGTGCCATGACTGGTCTCCCCTTTCTGGAAAGGTTTGATGACCTGCGAACGCGCTTCTGCAGGAATTCCCGGACCATTGTCGGCAACTTCCAAATAAGCCGTTTTTCCTTTGAGTTGCAAACTCACTTGGACAGTGCTTCCACCATGTTCAAGGGCGTTTTCCAATAAATTGGCCAGTAACTGTTGCAACAGATTTTTATCCCCGGCAATAGAGACCGATCGTGCGTCTTCGAGGACCAACTGTTTGCCACTGTCTTCTGCGATCGGACCATAGGCTTCTACCATCTGTTCAACCAAATCTTTCAGCGCCACAGATCCAAAACCCGCTTTTAAAGTGCCTGTCTCCAATTCAGCCAAGCGCAAAAGCGCTGCGAATGTCTGCAGAATGGCATCAACTTCCGCAATGGCGCTGTCCACATCATCCGCGGGCAATGACGGATTTTGTCGCATGGTCTCCAGACGCCCGCGCAAGCGTGCAAGCGGTGTTCGCAAATCATGGGCAATGCCAGTGGAGACTTGGCGAATATTGGCAACCAAGAGTTCGATGCGATCCAGCATTTGGTTCAACGTTTTACCGAGCTCATCGAATTCGTCACCGGTGTTCTGCAAGGGGATTCGCTCGTTTAAATGTCCGTCGCTGATGGATTTCGCTGTTCGTGTAATGGCGTCGACTATGGCAAGCAAACGGCGACTCAATAGAAATCCGCCAAGTGCGCCAATAAGCAAAACAACGACGGCTCCCCACAAAAAGACATTTTGAATGGCCCGTTCTGCGGTCGTTAGCGCAGCCAGATCCTTACCAACCCCCAGTACATAGCCATTGCTGAGTTCCTCGAAATAAAACAAAGCTGAGCGACCGCTAGTGATGTACTGCCATCCATAAGGCGGAGACACTGGATCTATACGATCAAAAATCACGCGTCCAGATGGACTTTGCACCATATAGAGAAGCCGGTTTGGGGTGGAATTTTTTTCGATACGCTCTTCGGTTTCTTCCAATAATTCATCCAGCCCGTCCTCGTGAAATTCAAACAACAGCAAATTAAATTCATTGCTGATTTGATTGCGTGCATCGTCTTCCAAGCTGTCGCGGACATGGAAAAACAAAAAAACGGCGAGCAAACCAACGGAAATCGTAAAAAATAAGAGATAAAGACCAGCAAACCGGAAAGTCGCCGAGCGAAATATTCTAGGCAGAGACATCGATTTTATAACCCGCCCCACGCACTGTTTGAATTAATGAGGTAGGAAAATCCTTATCGACTTTTCCACGCAAACGACTGATATGGGTTTCCACTATGTTGGTTTTGGGATCAAAGTGAAAATCCCATACACCTTCCAGCAGCATGGTGCGCGTTACCACTTCGCCGCGGTGCCGCAGTAAAAATTCCAGCAATTTAAATTCGGTCGGTTGCAGATCAATGGTTTTTCCTGCGCGGGTTACCTGGCGTTTGATCAAATCCATTTGTAAATCGCCAACGCGCAAAATAGTTTCAATCTGGCGAATCGGCGGTCGACGAGCCAGCGAACAAATGCGCGCATACAGCTCAGCAAAAGCAAATGGCTTGACCAGATAATCTTCCGCACCCGCGCCCAAACCGGTAACTCTGTCATCAATGCTGCCCATCGCACTCAAGATAATCGCCGGAGTGTGATCTTCGGCATCGCGCAGCGTTTTTAATAAAGTCAAACCATCCAAGCGAGGCAGCATACGGTCCAAAATCAAAACATCGTAGTGGCCGTCCTGTGCCATCATAAGACCATCCAATCCGTTTGCTGCATGATCTGTGGTATGGCCCTGCTCTTTTAACCCCTGAATAATAAATTCAGCGGTCGCTTTGTCGTCTTCAACCAATAACAGCTTCATAAAAGAATTGCCAAGTTCGAGTGATTTTAGGGCCTGCTTAGCTTACCGGAAGGAACTCAATTGAGCGACATGACAAAAAAGGGCCATTTAATGGCCCTTTTGTTTATTTCGTCCGCGCCCGGATTTGAGTATTGCTTAGTCGTCGACTTTAACTTTACGAACTTCTCCAGTAATTCCGTCTACGTCTACCTCATAAATCACATCACCAACCACAACGTTGACTTCGTATACCGGGGTAAATTTTTTGTCATCCAGGCTGGCTTCATATGCCCGACCATTCTGATGCTTTTCCGCTATATTGATGGCTTCCACCAAGGTGATTTTGGTTTCGGACAGCAGACGGATATCGTCCTTATCAGCCAGGGCAGCGCCAGAAAACAAAACAGCCGCGGTCAACACAACAGGTTTAAATACGTTTTTCATACCAATCTCCACACTCTCTGAATCTTTGTTGATTGTCAGCTTTATCGCTGACCACGGAATCATTTATATCAAAGACCAAATCGCCGCTTGTTGGACAGTACTATACGGTTTTGTAATCCGTTGGTTCGAGATAAGACAGAAGGTCAATCGATTGTCATTACCCGATAGAGCTTACTGCGGTGCACACCGAGCAAACGGGCAGCTTCGGTGATATTGCCGCTGGCTGCGTCCAAGGCGCGCCGCATCAGCACTTGTTCCGCTTCTTTCAGGTTCAATGGCAAGGGAGGAAGGCTGGTGACGGAACTGGTCTGAGGGGATTGAGACAGAGTCTGAAACTGCAAATGCTCCGGCTCCACGGTTTTGCCAGAGCTGAGGATCAGAGCGCGTTCGATCAGGTTTTTCAGCTCGCGCACATTGCCGGGGAAATGATAATTCTGCAGCGCCTCCTGCGCCGCCGCATTGATATCCGGGGCGCGCACGCCCATCTCCCGGGCGAACAGAGCGAGAAAATGCTGCGCAAGCAGAAGAATATCGCCGCGTCGCTGGCGCAATGGCGGCAGCTCCACCTGGAAGCGCGCCAGGCGGTAAAACAGATCAGCGCGAAATAATCCGGCGGCGATTTTTTCCTGCAGATTGACGTTGGTGGCGGCCACCACGCGCACGTCGGTTTTGATCGCTTTCTGGCTGCCCACTGGTCGCACTTCCCCATCTTCCAATACGCGCAGCAATTTGGCCTGTAATCCCAGAGGCATATCGCCGATTTCATCGAGAAACAGGGTGCCGCCGTCGGCCAGCTCAAAAAAACCTTTCTGCCCACCGCTGGCGCCGGTAAACGCGCCTTTGACATGGCCGAAAAACATGGATTCGGCGAGTTCCGCCGGTATAGCGACGCAATTGACCGGAATAAACGGCTTTTGCGCGCGCGGGCTGCTGTAGTGAATGGCGCGGGCAATCAATTCCTTGCCGGTGCCGCTCTCGCCAGTGATCAGCACACTGGTGCCAGCGCTGTGATGGAGCTTGCGGATGTTCTGCAGAATGGCCTGCATGGTGGCGCTTTTGCCGACCAGCCCGTCCATTCCCCAGCGCTGTTGCTCGCGCTGCGCCAGGGCATTTAAGCGGCTGTCTGCAGTTTCCAGGGCGTATTCGGTGCGCGCCAGCTTGTCGCGCTCCTCGGCCAGAGCGCGGTTGGCGCGTTCCAGTTCAGCTAGGCGCAGTTTCAGCTCGCGGTTGGACTGCTCCAGGCTGCGGGCGAGCCGGTGCAGGTTCAAATGGTTCTCCACCCGGCGCAGTACTTCCTCGGGATGGAACGGCTTGACTATGTAGTCCACGCCGCCAGCGGTAAATCCTTTCACCACACTTTCCCGCTCATCCAGCGCTGTAATAAAAATCACCGGAATATCGGCCAATTCGGGGTTCTGTTTGAGCAGGCGGCAGGTAGCGACGCCGTCGAGGCCGGGCATCATCACGTCCATCAATATCAACCCCGGCTGCGCCCGCTCGGCGATGCGCAAAGCGTCCCGACCGTTCTGTGCCACCAAGATCTCGTAACCCGCCGGTTCCAATGCCTGGGCGAGCAATTGCACGTTGGTCACCACATCGTCCACCACCAGAATGCGTTCAGGCACAGGCCACCTCGATTACCGGCAAGGTGAGTAACAGGCGGGCGATTTCATCCATATCGTAGGCGCGCATCAACTGGCGCAGGCGATCCACCAGTGGTGCCGTATTAGGGCCGAGGGCGATTAATTCCTCCATACCGGCTTTTAACGCGGTGCTGCTGTGCAACTCCGCTGCAGTTAATAGCCGCTGCAATAAATTGGCAGGCAGAACAACTTTGCTGAGATCCAACGACGCAGTTCCGCCCTCCTCCTGCCACTGCCGCTCGAACGTTATGCCTAACAAGTTCTCCAACGTCTGAAACACCACTTCGGCCTGCACGGGCTTGGCGATAAAAGCTTGGCATCCCGCCGCCAAGCAGCGCTCGCGATCCTGCTCAAACGCGAGTGCGGTATAGGCAATTACTGGCGTATGTGGGCGGAGTTCGCGCAGTTTGGGCAGCCACGTCAAACTGTCGCCGCAGGGTAAACGGATATCGAGAAAAACTGCATCGAAGGATCGTTCAGCCAAATGCGGTAGAGCGGATTTATGGTCTTCCGCCACGGCGACAGAGCAACCCGCGCCCGTCAGCAGGCGCCGCAGAATATCGCGGTTGGCCTCGTCGTCATCGATCACTAATAGGTGAATGGAATGACCTCCTGGCAGACGCCAGTCTGTGGCATCCGTCTGCACCGCTACGACTGACGCATCCGCCACAGGCAACGGCAAATGCAGGGTAAAACGTGTGCCCTCGCCCTCTTCCGACACTGCCTCCAGATCCCCGCCAAGCAGCTGCGCGTGGCGGCGAGCGATAGCCAAACCCAAACCAGTGCCGCCCGATTGATTGTGCGATTGCCCTTGATAAAAAGGCTCGAAAATCCGCACCAGATCCACCGGGGCAATGCCGACACCGGTGTCGATCACATCAAACCGGTATATCCCGTCGCCCGCGGGACGACATCCCAACATCACTTCGCCGTGATGAGTAAAACGCACCGCATTGCCGAGCAAATTGATCAGAATCTGCCGCAATTTGCAGCCGTCCACCAACACCGCCGGAGCGTCTTCCGGCAATAACCGGGCGCGCAGATCCAGACCCTTCTCATGGCAGCGCGGGCGGAACATCAGCACCAGTTCATTAAGCAAATCGTTCAAATAAACCGCTTCCGTTTGCACTTCCATGCGGCCGATTTCGATTTTGGAAAAATCCAAAACACTGTTGATTTGGCTAAGTAGGTGATTGCCACTGGCAATGATCGCGCCCACTGCTTGGCGCTGTTCCGAATCCAACCGGCTATCCCGGCGCAACAGCTGGGCATAACCGAGAACTGCATTTAAAGGCGTGCGAATCTCGTGGCTCATATTGGCGAGAAAATCGGACTTGGCGCGGTTGGCGGCCTGCGCCGCCTCCACGGCTTTCTCACGCTCGGCAATTTCACTTTGCAGAGCGGCGTTGGCGCTGCTGATTTCCCGCTCGCGCCGCGCGGCACTGGCGAGATAGGCCACCAGCAACAAGGTGAGCATCAAGCCAACGACAAAGGCCAAAGTGGTTTGCACCGGCTGGCGGCTGCCCGTGACATAGGCGGTCGGCTCAAACAACAAACGCCAACGCCGCCCACCCATATCGATGTAGTCTTCCCACGGCAACTGCTCCGGTAAAAGCGCCAACTTGTGCAACCAATGAGACGATGTCTCCACGGCCTGCAGCCGCGCCAAGGCGGTATAGGGATCACCGGTATCGTAGATGGTTACCGAGATGCCCTTTTCCGCAATATCCCGCAAAGCTGCTGCAACCAGATCGCCCGCGCGAAATACCGCCAGGGCAAAACCTTCCAAGGCTTCGCGCCGCTGCTCCGAGGTTTTCGGCTCTGGTGTGGTGTACACCGGGTAGAACATCAGAAATCCCTGCTGGGTCGCGGTCTCCTGGGCAAGGCGAATAGGCGCAGTCACCACTGGCATCCCTGTATCCCGCGCCTGCTCCAAGGCAGCGCGCCGGCGCGCGTCCGCGCCCAAGTCAAATCCGTGAGCCAATTGGTTGCCGTCGAAGGGTTCGAGGAAATACACAGGAAAATATTCCGAGCGGTAAGACGCGCGCGTCAGCAGGCCAGCCTCGCCGATTTCCGTAAAAATAAAATCGGTAAATCCCTCTGCCCGTTTGCGCTGTTCAAATGTCTCCCGTTCTGCGTGCGGCACTCGTGGAATCCACTCCACCGCCTGCAATTCCGGATGGCGGCGCACGGCGTCCCGCGCAAACAACTGAAAATGTTCCTGCCGAATAGCTCCAGTCGCCGCATGCAAAGACGCCAAGGCGTGCAGAACTTCGGCAGAGCTGCGCATGCTGGAATGGAGAATGCGGGCACGGTCTTTGGCGAGTTCGCGCAATTCGTTGCGCAGAGCCGAACTTTCCCAATGGGCGACATAAACCGCGAGGAAAAATGACAGGCAGATACCAATCCAGAGTGCTGGCATCTGCAAAATCTGGCGAGGTGGTGGCAAGTGCGTCCTGGACATGAAAGAGCAATCGTTGCGAGCTTATGGTTAACCGTAGCTATCCGGCAGCAAGGCATATACCAGCCGCCTTTTTTTCCTATTCCGGCATACAAACGCCACCGGCCGAACCGTCGCGACTGTCGCATTTTGCGACGATTGCGACGCTTAACCGGTTTGCCAAAACCTCGGAAAAATCGCCTTAACCGATTGAATCCAAATATTTTTTTACCCTTGGCAACCGCTTTGCTCTTACAGCTCCAACAACCAGAGGAGCTGAAACATGTCTTTGTTCTCTTTGTTCAAACCCAACCGACCTGATTCACAAACAAGTCGCCGGCGCGCACCAAAGCGACGCATCCTTTTATGCCTTTTACCCGTTTTATCCCTGTTAGGCCTCACCGCGACCGCCGACAGCCGCAAAGATACTTTGCTGGTCGTGGTGGAATCCGGCCCCAACAGCCTGGATATTCACGGCATAGGCGCCAACCGCCCCTCCTACGGCGCGTCCTGGAATACCTACGACAGGCTGATGACCTACGCCAGCAAAACTCTGCCCGACGGCAAAGTGATGTACGACTACACCAAGCTGGAGCCGGAGCTGGCGGAGAGCTGGACGATTGCAGAGGACGGCAAATCGGTGATTTTCAAACTGCGGCAAAACGCCGTTTTTCACGATGGCACACCGGTGACTGCGGAAGACGTGAAATGGTCTTTCGACCGCGCGGTAACCGTTGGCGGATTCCCCACCTTCCAGATGAAAGCGGGATCTCTTGAATCACCGGATCAATTCGAAGTGGTGGATCAACACACCATCAAAGTGAATTTCCTGCGCAGCGATAAACTCACCCTGCCCGATCTCGCCGTCCCCGTAGCTGCCATCTACAACAGCAAACTCGCCAAAAAACACGCAACCGCCCAAGACCCTTGGGCAATGGAATGGCTGAAAAACAATACCGCTGGCGGTGGCGCCTATAAGGTCGCCAGCTGGCGTCCCGGTTCAGAAACGGTTTACGAGCGTTTCGAACAATGGGGCAGCGGCCCCAAACCGGCGATTGCCAAAGTCATAGTGCGAGAAATTCCCTCTGCCTCCGCACAGCAAGCGTTGGTTGAACGCGGCGATGTGGATATTGCCTTCGATTTAGGTCCACGCACGGTGAACGATCTGGCCAAAAGCAAAAAAGCAAAATTAATCGGCACGCCGGTGGAAAATGCCATGTGGTATGTGGGCATGAGCGCAGTAAAACCGCCCTTCGACAATATCAAAGTGCGCCAAGCCGTCGCCTATGCGATTCCCTATCAAAAAATTATGGATGCCGCAGTTTATGGCCAAGGTATTCCATTGTTTGGCGGCGCCACTAACAGCGATTGGCCACGTGCAACTTCTTATCAAACCGATATTGCCAAAGCCAAAGCTCTACTGGCGGAAGCGGGATATCCCAACGGATTTAGCACCACGCTTTCCTTCGACCAGGGACTTTCATTAATCAGCGAACCTATTGCCCTGCTGGTGCAAGAATCTCTCGCCAGCATCGGCATTAAAACCACCATTGAAAAAATTCCCGGAGCCAACTGGCGCGCGGCACTGCTGCGCAAGGATATGCCACTGCTGATTAATAATTTCGGCGGCTGGCTGAACTATCCGGAATATTTTTTCTTCTGGGCGTACCACGGTCAGAACGCGGTGTTTAACACCATGAGCTACCAAAATCCCGCACTGGACGCACTAATCGATAAATCCCGCTTCGAAACCGATCCAACCGCTTACGCCAAACAAATCGAAGACATGATCGCGATCGCCTACGAGGAAGTGCCGCGAGTGCCTTTATTCCAACCCGTCGTCAGCCTCGCGCACCAACCGAATATCAACGGATATCAGTATTGGTTTCATCGACAGTTGGATTATCGCCAGCTGAAAAAGAATTGAACACAAATTTCACTTTTCCACTTTGAGCCAAAATATTGGGGATTGTTATGAACAGAAATATCCTTTCTGCAGCCGTGTGCGCTTGCACGGCTTTAGGCAGCACGTCCGCTCTCGCGGATATCACCACAGAATACGCATCCAGCTTGCGTTACCGTTATGAATATTTTGATATCGACGAAGCGCCGGGCACCTCAAAAGCCTCAACCGCGCGTTTGAGTATTTCTGCAAAAGCCAATTTAGGTTCCGGCTTCAGCGCCTTTGCGGATTTTGAAGCGGTTGAGCAAATTTTTGAGGACGAATACGCGGTTCCATTTATTCCAGATCCGGAAACTGCAGGTTATCCCACCATCGGCGATCCGCAAGGTGCGGAAGTCAATCAAGCCTATATCGCTTACAACAGTGCAAGCTACAAAACCCAGCTGCGCGTAGGCCGGCAAGAAGTTGTACTGAACAATGGGCGCTTTATCAGTAACTCAGCATGGCGACAAAACCACCAGTCTTTTAACGGCGCGACATTTTCCATTTCACCAACAGATTCTTTCAAAATCGATTATGGCTATCTCAGCCGCGTATTGCGTGTCACCGGCGAAGAAGCCGGCAATGGCCGCGCCAATATGGAATCGCATTTTTATAATCTGGCTTACAGCGTAAAAGATGTGGGCGTATTTAAAACCTATGGCGTCTTGCTGGATTTTGACACGGAAATAACCAATTCCACAGACACCTTCGGCATACGCTTTGAAGGCAATATGCCGATGAGCGATATTCGATTTTTAGCCACACTCGATTATGCCCAACAGACAGATGCAGGCGATAATCCGAATGAAATTGACCAAAATTATTATCTGGTAGAAGCCGGAGTGCAGGTTTCTGGCATCAACTATGTGATAGGCCAAACCGCCCTCGAAGCCTCCAGCGCAACCGACAAATTCATCACCCCCCTCGCTCATCCACATAACGGTTGGACTGAATTATTTCTGAATAACCCAAGTTTGGGCGACAGCCACGGTCTTGAAGCCGCTTATTTAAGTGCATCTGGAAAAATTCCCGGCACGCAAAATCTGTTTTTTACCGGTTTTTATTATCTCTACAGTCCGAGCACCGGCGATGCAGATTACGGCAGCGAGTTTGATTTCAGCCTGGAATACAAAGGTATAGCCAAAACCTTATTGGGATGGCGATTTGCACAATATATGGCGGATGATCTTTTTCAAGATGCGCTGAGAACATCGGTTTATGTGGCTTATACGTTTTGAAAAATAGAGGTGGCAACAGGTTGCCCAAGGGGTAGGCTGGGAGAGGGCTGTTTTTCTAAGGTCGAAACCCCACCCCAACCCTCCCCTTAAAAAGGGGAGAGAGCTGATTTGCCACCTCTGACTTCAGCAGCACTCGCTAGAGCAAGAGGTCCACATGCAAAACTCAACATTCAATTTAATTCTGCGACGACTGATAGGCGCTATTCCCAGTCTATTCGCCGTCATAGTCGTCACCTTTATGGTTATGCGTTTATTGCCCGGTGACCCCGCCGCATTTTTTGCCGGCGCCGCAGCGTCGGCTGAAGCCGTGGAACAAATTCGCCAACAACTGAGCCTCAACGAAAGCCTGCTCACGCAATTTTGGATTTATTTAAAAGATCTGGCGCAAGGCGATATGGGTAAATCGTTTACCACCGGTCAACCAGTAACACACGATTTAATGGAGCGTCTGCCCGCCTCCCTCGAACTCACATTATTGGGACTTTTAATCGCCATTGTTATCGGCCTTCCATTAGGAATGCTCGCCGCCACTAGACCCAATTCCTGGATCGACCATCTCTGCCGTTTGCTCACCACATCCGGCGTGTGTCTGCCAACGTTTTTTACCGGACTGGTACTGATTTATATTTTTTACTACCTGCTCGGCTGGGCGCCCGCCCCTATGGGACGCCTTGATTTGTTTTCCTCACCGCCACAGGACGTGACGGGTTTTTATTTGATCGATAGCGCAATCACGGGTGAATGGGCCATTTTCCGCAGCGCTCTCGCACAATTGATTTTGCCCGCAATAACACTTGCACTTTTTGCTTTAGCGCCACTTGCGCGCATGACACGCGCAGGAATGCTCGGTGTACTTAATTCCGATTTTATCCGCAGCGCAAAAGCCGCTGGCTTACCACGACGGGTTATTCTGGTGCGCTATGCCCTGCGCAATACGTTATTACCGGTAATTAATACCATGGGCATGGTACTTTCCTATTTGCTCGGAATTAACGTGCTGGTGGAAAAAGTATTTGCCTGGCCGGGCATAGGTTCCTATGCATTGGAAGCACTTATTGCTTCCGATTACGCGCCAGTACAAGGTTTTGTTTTATCCATCGCCGTGCTGTACGTCTTATTGAATCTTGTCGTTGACCTCGTCTGCAGCCTCATCGATCCGCGAGTGGAGCGTGCCGCATGAAACAGTTTGAAGAGTGGCGTTACCTTTTATTGCAAAACCCTTTGACCTTAATTGCGCTGATCGTATTTATCGGTGTAGTGATTTGCGCTTTGTTCGCACCCTGGCTGGTGCCTTACGATCCTTTCGCCAGCGATACCGTCAACGCGTTGCAGCCGCCCTCTGCGAATAACTGGTTCGGCACGGATCAATTGGGTCGAGATATTTTCAGTCGCGTCATTATGGGCGCGCGCATGGATTTAGGGATTGCCGTAGGCGCCGTAGCACTCGCTGCTGCTATTGGAACTTTTCTTGGTGCCTGCGCGGGATTTTACGGTGGGCACTTTGATCAAGCGGTCGGACGCGGCGTGGACATTATTATGGCCTTTCCCCTTTTTGTTCTGGCCATGGCCATAGTTGCGGGACTCGGTAATAACGTCATCAACGTCGTCTACGCCAGCGCGATTATCAATATGCCTTTTTACGTGCGCGTCGTGCGTAGTGAAATTCTTATACTCAAAAATGCTGGATTTGTCGAAGCCGCACGCTTATGCGGCAATAGCAACAAACGAATTCTGTGGTTTCAGTTATTGCCCAATGTCTCCGCTCCACTGGTCGTGCAAATGTCGCTGAATATGGGCTGGTCCATGTTAAATGCCGCGAGCCTTTCCTTCGTCGGCCTCGGCATCCGCCCGCCCACTCCGGAATGGGGAATTATGGTGGCCGAAGGTGCGCACTACATTATTTCCGGCCAATGGTGGGTCGCATTATTTCCCGGGCTGGCACTAACCCTGGTGGTGCTCTGTTTCAATTTATTGGGAGATGGGCTGCGGGACATTATTGATCCACGGAGAAGGACATAACGCCATTTATTGAAAAGAAAGAGAGATGGCGAATTCGCACTAAGTGTGTTGCCGGAGGTTTTTCTGAAAGCCTCGCGCCCTGGACGGGCGCGGGGCAGGCCCCAGGGAAGGGTTTACGACGATTTCAGAAAAACCTCCGGCAATACACGGCCCAGCTTACGAAGCTCAACCCAAAGACTTCGAGGTTGAAATTATGAATACGAATTTACTCCTAGGCGTACAAAACCTGAGCGTCGCCTTTGATACGCGTCATGGCCGCGTCGCTGTATTGGACAACGTCAATTTAAATCTCCACAAAGGCGAAACCCTCGCCATAGTCGGCGAATCCGGCTCCGGGAAATCCGTCACCGCTTACGCGGCACTGGGAATTCTCGACCCTGCAGGAAAAATCACCAGCGGAAAAGTGGAATTTGATGGACGCAATTTATTGGAATTATCGCCGCAGGAAATGCGCAAACTGCGCGGGCGCGATCTCGCCATGATTTTTCAAAGCCCGCGCACAGCATTAAATCCCATCCGCAAAGTTGGCCAGCAAATTGAAGACGTTCTGCAAGCACACAACCCTGGCATGAGCGGAAAAGAACGCAAAGAAGCCGCCATAGAACAACTCGCCAGCGTAAAAATTACCGATCCCGCACGGCGCTACAACGCCTACCCTTATGAATTATCCGGCGGCATGTGTCAGCGCGTAATGATCGCCATCGCCCTCGCCTGCAAACCACGATTATTAATTGCCGACGAACCCACCACCGGCTTAGACGTTACCACCCAAGTCGTCATCATGGATTTAGTGCACAAACTCGCACAAGCTCACGGCATGGCAACCATTTTAATTACCCACGACCTGGGACTCGCCGCCGATTACTGCAGCCGCGTCGCCGTCATGCATGCAGGACAAGTGCTCGAAGATGCGCCGATTGCCAATTTATTTAAAGGTGCGCGCCATCCCTACACAAAACGTTTAATCGCCGCCACACCAAAACCCGGTATAACTTTGGAAAAACTCGCCTCCATACCTGGGCAACTGCCCGACCTGCGCCAACCACAACCGCCCTGCCGCTTCAGCGCGCGCTGCGATCGCTGCGTGCCCGAATGCGCAGCGCCGGGGCTTACTTTGGTGCCCTATAGCGATAATGCTTCTCACCTTATCGCCTGCCGCAATCCACTGTGAGGTTTTTATGACTACGCTACTCAATGTTGAAAAACTCACCAAACATTTTCCACTGACCGCATCGCCAAATATTTTTAAGCGCTTGACGGGCAGCAAGCAGAAACCCTCTTACCTGCACGCCGTCGATAATATTTCCTTCACGCTCAACAAAGGTGAAAGTCTGGGCCTGGTCGGAGAATCCGGGTGCGGTAAAAGTACCTTAGTGCGTTTGCTCACACGCCTGCTCGATCCCGCCAGCGGTCACATTTTGTTTAACGATCGCCACATAGGCGACGTACCAGCAAAAGAATTCGCCATTCATCCGGAGCGCGCCAAAATTCAGCAGGTTTTTCAGGACCCGACGGACAGTTTGAACCCGCGTTTTACTGCCTTTGACTGCATCGCCGATCCATTAAAACGATTGCAAAAATTAAGCGGCGAAGCTCTGCAAAAACGGGTGGAAGCCATTGCAGCACAAGTGTCCCTGCCGCTTACATTATTAAGCCGCTATCCACACCAATTATCCGGTGGACAAAAATTGCGCGTGGGAATTGCGCGAGGAATTGCTTTGCAGCCGGATTTATTAATTCTCGATGAGCCTACATCGGCACTGGATGTATCGGTGCAAGCCGTGATTTTGAAATTATTGGATAAACTGCGCCGCGAATTGGGCTTGAGTTATTTATTCGTTTCCCACGATCTCAACGTAGTGCGCTTATTATGCGATCGCGTAATGGTGATGTATCTGGGGAAAGTTGTGGAAACGGGACCAGTGGAAGAAGTCTTCCAGCGCCCGCGCCATCCTTATACAAAAGCATTGATCGCCGCAATTTCCCATTTTGATGCCGGTGGACAAGTTCAGCGCGTACGCCTGCAAGGAGAATTGCCCAGCCCCATCGACCCCGATCCACATGCCTGCCGCTTTTACGGCCGCTGCCCGGCGAGAGAAGACCGCTGTCTGCGAGAAATGCCGGAATTAGAAAAATACGGCGAGCATAAAAGCGCTTGTCTTTTGGCACAGCAGCCGATAACTCAGACTGAAGCTATCGCCCAAATACCCGCGGTCAGCCTTTAATTCCCCTGCGATTTCCCGGCTCTGCCGGGAATTTTTCATTAATCTCGCTACTTTCTATTCCAACAGCCTCTTCGTAATTCGTTTGTTAGAGCGCGCCCCCCAAGCTCCCTCCTACCAAATAGCGGAAATGTCAGCCTTGATCCGCATCAACTCAAATACCGCCGGCGAACGTTAAGCTGAAACCACCAAAATCAATTTGCAAGCTTGCGAAATGTCTCGTCTTGCATATATTTGCTATACGCTCTCGACCTTTGTCGTAGCTAACGGAAAAAGGAACGGAAACTTGCGCATTTTACTCCTCGTCAGTGGCATGAGCCCTCAAATCATTACGGAAACCCTCTATGCACTGGCTGTTGAGAAAACGCCACCATGGCTTCCGGACGAAGTGCATCTGGTCACCACTGAGCAGGGTCAGCGCAATGCAGTTCTACAGCTGCTGGAGGACAAAAAGCGTTTTGACCAATTTTTAACCGATTATCAAATTACACACCCAATTCGCTTCGATAGCTCCACCATCCATCTGATCCGCGACAGCGAAGGCACTCCTCTCGTTGATCTACGTACTCCGGAGGATAACGAGGCCGCAGCGGATACCATCTGTAACGTGATCCGCACATTTACCCAAAATCCAGACCATGAATTGCACGTCTCACTAGCAGGCGGGCGTAAAACCATGGGCTATTACGCTGGCTATGCGCTCTCACTATTCGGGCGCCCACAGGACCGCTTGAGCCATGTGCTGGTAAGCGAGCATTACGAAAACAACCCCGATTTCTTCTATCCAACCCCATATGCAAAAGAAATTTACGACCGCAACAAAATCCCGCTGGATACCCGCAACGCCAGGGTGTGGCTGGCGGAAATCCCATTTGTACGAATGCGCAACGGCCTGCCCAGAAGCTTGCTGCAAGGTCAACATAGCTTCAGTGATACCGTTCAACTGGCACAGCTTGCGGCCGAAAAATCTGAACTCAAACTGTTCCCCACAACCATTAGCTACACACTCAACGGTATAAAAGGGCAATTGCCACCGGTGCAAATGGCCCTGCTTTTATGGGCAGCGTATCGCAAGACACATAAACTCGGCCCTATACCGAAATTGGTCGAGGGTGAGACAAGTGAAGAACTAACAGATCAACTGTTAAACGTCGCACAAAAATACGAACTCAACCTCCATGGCAAAACCCTGAACAGCCTCAGCGTGAAAGGTGGCGGGGTTAGCAAGCAGTTTTTGGAAACCACAAAGGCGAAGTTGAATAGAGAACTGGAAAATCAGCTCGGTGTGGAGCTGGCAGAACTTTGCAAGCTTGTAATAAGAAACGATAAACGCGGCAGCGGTTATGCTTTGCCGGAAAATCTTGAAATTTTTATTGAGTAAGGATTGGTTATGAAAATACTGGAATATAAGGTGACATTTCTCACCCCTGCATTCCTCGGCAATGCGGAACAGAACGGCCAATGGCGTACCCCGCCGTTTAAGGCGCTGCTTAGACAATGGTGGCGTGTAGCTGTAACACAAGATGTAAAGTTTGATTGCAGGGAACTTAGAAGGAAAGAAAGCGAACGCTTTGGTACAGCAGCTGATGACGACATCGCTAAAAAAAGTGCAATACGCATTCGCTTGGATCGATGGAGTGAGGGGAAACTCAAATCTAGTGTCTGGGAACCCCTGGGGGGAATTAAACATCCGGAGGTTACCAAACCTGTCGGCGCCGACCTCTATTTGGGCTATGGCCCACTATCCTACTCACAGGGTAAAACTTCTTTAAAGAAAAATGCCGCAATTCAATCTGGAGAAGAAGCCAGACTCCAACTTGCTGTTCCTGAAAAATATGCCAGTGAAATTGAAACAGCACTCTCTTTGATAAACAGCTATGGCTCCTTAGGCGGACGCAGCCGCAATGGGTGGGGATCATTTTCACTCACTCCAGTAGGCAATACACCGCCGCTAATTCAACCAGACAACAATGTTTTCAGAGACTGGCAACACGCATTAAGCCTAGATTGGCCCCATGCATTGGGAAAAGATCGCAATGGAAGTCTCATTTGGGAGACCAAACGCACATTTGATGATTGGAAGCTAGTAATGAGGGAACTTGCTGAGATCAAGATTGACTTTCGCACCAAGTTTCCTTTTTCTGATGGCAAGAGTGCGCATCGTCCAGAAGAGCGCCATTGGTTGAGCTATCCAGTGACCAATCATTCAGTTAAATCCTGGGGAAACGCCCGTTTACCCAACAGCCTTCGCTTCAAAGTTGTACCTGATAAAAAAGAAGCCGGGAAATTGCGAGGGCTTATATTTCATGTCCCCTGTCGCCCGCCAAGAGATTTTAGACCTGAGCAAAGCACCCTTGAACAGGTTTGGGGAAAAGTCCATAACCTGCTTGATCAAAACGGCAAACTAGATCGGGTTACACCATAAGAAGGATTTCAACATGAGTGATGACAATCTCTGGAAAACCAAACTCCATGCACGCCTGCATGACCCTGCGGAAAAAGCATTAGTACTGCTGCGCGACCCGGCGGGGCATGAAAATGGCACATCTCGCGTTTTGCGACGCATGGCAAACGCCAGTGCGTTAACGAGCGACAAATTGGATAACGACAACTGCGACATTTTACACGCAGTCGCTTTTTCCGATGGAATCGAAGCCGGCATTTACGAAAAAGTAAAACAAGCGGATTGGTGGGCAGCCGCAGCGGATCGCCCGCAATTTCCTCTACAAGAAATCACCGTCACCACCAAAAAAGGTGAGGAGAAAGTCTTATCAGTATCCAATTGGGCTCAAGTGAATTGGGCCAAAAAGCCGGTATTAATCCACCCTCTCACTGGAGAACAGTTTGACCTCGGGCAGTTTGGTGGCCTATCCGATACCGACTTCACAAAAATCAAAGGAGATGTTTTTTCACATTTTTCCAAGCTGCTGATTCGCAACAGCAACGGCGTCACTGATTTCAAAAAATCAGCCCTCGCCTTTTGGCGTTTCGGACCCGAAGTGAAGGATGAAGCAGACAACGACAAGTTGGGAGTTTTATGGCATCTACTGCCAGCCGACACCCGCATTCCTGATCATAGCATTTGGGACCATTTGGACTTGACCTCCGCTTTCGCTGGCGCGTTCGCCGCCGACCCAAACGGCGATGCGGCATTGCTAACTCTTTCTATAGGTCCAGTGCAATCCTTTATCGCGGCAGCTCGCACAACGTCAGACCTATGGGCAGGCTCACACTTGCTGTCTCGTCTCAGCTGGGAGGCCATGCGCCCGGTCTGCGAACAACTGGGGCCCGATGCCATTTTGTTCCCTCGCCTGCGAGGTATCCCTCAAGTGGATTTATGGCTGCGGGACCAAATGGATTTACCGGAAACGTTATTTAAAGACTGCGATTGGAATAAGGGCGGCACGGACTTCAATCCTTTGTTCTCCGCCTCCTTGCCCAACCGCTTTGTCGCCGTAGTCCCTGCCAGCAAAGCCAAGGAGATTGCCGAATCTGTAGAAAAATCCGTTCGCACTTGGTTGCAGAACCTCGGGGAAAAGGTAGTGACCGACTTGCTCACAATAGCTGGCTACCAAGGAGAGCAGGAAAACATTTCCACTCCCTATGAACAGATGAAGGAACAACTAAAAGACTTTCCGGAAGTACATTGGGCCGCAGTGCCTTTTTCGCTGATTCGCTGTGGAGATACCGCAAATCAACGCAATCTTGATACGACTATGCTGTCCGACAGCATGAAGCCATTCTTCGGCGAAAGCGGTGATCACGGTTTCCTAAATTCGGCCGCATGGAAGATTCTGCAGGAAGGTATCGAGCTTGTTGATGACGATGGAAAAAGATACCGTTTCTTCTCACCAAATCCCGGCGTACTCTACCCTGCCGTATTCGAGCTCGCAGAACGCGCACTGGCCGCAGCAAAAGCGTGCCGGACATTCACGCAAACGAAACAAGAAGGCTGGCGCTGCTCGCTAACCGGTGAGAACGAATGGTTGACGACTGACCGCGAACAATTGCACTGGAACCAAAAATACCGCAACAAACAAGGCACATTGTGGACAGCAATTGCCGCTAAAAAGCCGTCATTAGCGAAAAAAGGTGAACACCTAAGCGCTCTGCCTGCCATCAAACGTTTATGGCCAACACTATTTTTAGAGGAAGTTAAACAATCTCTGGATGACGAAAGTGTCAAGCGCTTTGTAGTCTCTACTCATACCATGGCACTGGCAGGACAATTGATGGATAAATTGGCCGCTGGGATTCCCGATGCTTTGCGTGAAAAAGTAAAAGATAAATCTCGAGTCGCGTTGCCTCGTAAGCTGGCCAAAGCGGCAGGAAAAAATGCAGATTTGATCGCTCGAATTCCAGGCTGGCTGGAAGATGCCAGAGATATGGACGATAACGGCAAGGCTTTGGAAGATGCGCAAAAAACCATCAAAGAATTGTTCAATACCAGAGCTGAAACTTATTACGGACTCCTTATGATGGATGGTGATTGTATGGGAGCTATTCTGTCAGGCGACGACAAAACCTCCATTACCTATTTGGAAAGTTTTCATCCTCATGTACAAAAGGGCTTTAAAGAAAAGGCAGAAAAGCAACGCCAGCTGAATGATTACGCCAATCAAAAGCGTGCGATTTCTCCCAACCGGCATTTAACCATTTCTGGTGCTCTCAACGATTTTTCTCAAACCGTCGTGCGCCATATTGTGGAAGAGGAATACTTAGGCCGCGTGATCTATGCAGGTGGTGACGATGTATTGGCCATGCTGCCAGTTACCGATCTGTTAGAAGCAATGCAACGCCTACGCTACGCCTATAGCGGCTTTCCTGTTCCGAATGACCAAAACCAAAAGGAATTAGTGGTAAAAAACGGCTTTGCCATACTGAAAGGGAAATTGATGCGCATGATGGGCAAAAATGCCACCGCATCCTGTGGAGCGGTTATTGCCCATCACCAAGCTCCGTTGTCGGCCGTATTGCGCGAGTTGCGCAATGCAGAAAAGCGAGCCAAAAATTCTGGTCGAGACCGTTTTTCATTGACGCTTATCAAACGCTCTGGCGGTGCGTTGCAACTTACAGAGCAATGGGGCGAGCCAGTTGCCCTACTAATTGCATTGCGCAAATTTCTGGCTATGGAAGGTGTTTCCCGCCGCGCCGCATATAACGTTCTGCAATGGCTAGACGGTAAAAGCTTTCCCGCACTCAATGGCGATGGTGAAATGTTAAAAACATTGCTTACCTATCAGTTTAACCGGCAGGTAAAAGCCAATGCAGCTGACGCAAAAAAACAGATCCCCTCGTTAGCAGAGAAGCTAACCGAACTGACACTCAAGCAACGTTAGGAAGAGCGTATCTCTTGGTTCCGCAATTTTCTTTCGGTCGCAGAATTTCTCGCTCGCGACATCCGCACAGGAGGTGATGCATGAGCACCGTTGAATATCGATTTATCGAACCTTTAGATGCCCTTTTTTTGCGAGGCAACAAACTGTTTGGCGACCCCGGAAGTTACGGCGAATGCCTTATTCCGCCCTGGCCGTCGGTAGCAGCCGGAGCCATTCGCTCACGAATGCTTGTTGATCGAAAAATCGACCTTGGGAAATTTGCGCAAAGCCAAGAGTCAAATGACAAAGAACTGGGCACCCCAAAAAATCCAGGTAGTTTTACACTTACCTCATTTAATCTCGCACGCCGCACAAATAGCGGTGTGGAAATTCTGATTTCTCCGCCCGCAGATCTGGTCATTACCAAATCCGCAACTTCTTGCGAAGACCAAAATCATTCACCACCCGAGGTACACTGCCTGCGTCCGCAGGCAATTGATATTCCATCCTCCTTCGCGTTACCGCTTTTACCGGTGCTGGCGCAAGAGAAGCGAAGCAAGGCAGAAAGTGGTTATTGGCTTACACAAGCGGGATGGAGCTCCTATATAAATGGAATAACACCTTCCACAGAACATCTCGTTCATTCTTCAAAGCTCTGGTCATTCGACGCTCGCGTCGGAATTGGCATGAGCGCGGAAACACGCAGTGTTGAAGAGGGCAAGTTATTTTCAACTCAAGCTCTCGTCCTATATAAAAGGGGCGATCGCATCAATAGAGGCTCCGAGACAATTCAGATTTGTGACTATGACGTAGGCTTTCTGGCAGGCATCATGGGCGCAACACCGCCAAATGACGGATTATTACGCTTTGGAGGTGATGGACGCGGAGCAAGTATCGCAGTTGCCAACTTTCACTCCCCGGAACCTGACTACCAAGCCATTGCCCAAACCGGCCGTTGCCGTTTGATATTAACCACACCCGGTCTTTTCCCGAATGGCTGGAAACTGCCCGGCACGGACAACGGCAACAGAGTTGTGCTCCCTGGCGGCATTACCGCCAGACTCGCATCCGCCGCAGTTCCACGATTCGAAATCATTTCCGGTTGGGATTTGGCTGCTCAGCATCCCAAACCCGCGCAGCGCGTTGCCCCCACTGGCAGCGTTTACTGGTTGGATGAATTGCAGGCAACGCCGGAAGCACTTCGCAAGCTTGTAGAAAACGGCCTTTGGCAAGATCCCTGCGAAGATAAGATCCGGCGTGCAGAAGGCTTCAACCGGGTAGCTATTGCGGCCTGGGCAACCCCATCACAATCTAATTAATGGAGAATCAATAATGTTCGAAAAACAAGCCGCAGTATTTTTTTATGCCGTCAGTCCAGTACATGTGGGCGCAGGCCAAGCTATTGACGTAATCGACAATCCAATTCAGCGAGAACGGCATACTCGTCACCCATGCTTTGCCGGCTCCGGCATCAAAGGTGCGATTCGCCACAACCTGACTGCGTCCGGGGAAAGCAAAGAAAATATCAATCGTCTGCTTGGTCCTGATTCCAATGCGGACCTCCACGCTGGCGCCATCAGTTTTGGCGACGCCCAACTGGTAGCACTGCCAGTAAGAAGCCTGAAAGGCGGTTTTGTCTATGCAACCTGTCCACAGGCCTTGGCACGCGCGCAGCGCTTGCTCAACATCACTGGCACAAAAGTGAATTGGCCATCGTTAAACGTAGCAGAGGGACAATCACTAATAGCAAACCCAGCACTTTTGTCCAGAGACAAATTACATCTCGAAGCGTTTGAGTACACCGCAAAAGCTTCAAATGAATTGGCCGCAATCGCCTCAGATATCGCCAATAAGGCCCTGCCGGAAACAGCGGAATACCAGTTTTTCCGCGAAAAAATCAAAACCGATCTGGTGGTGCTTTCCGATACGGATTTTAGCTATTTCTCCGAAAACGCCATGTTGGTTGAACCTCATGTGCGAATTGATGAAGACACAGGAGCAGCCCAAGAGGGTGGGCTTTTTTATACAGAGAATCTGCCACCAGAATCCATTTTGATAGCACCGCTAATGGCAAGTAAAACAAGGACGGGAAAACCTGATGATCAACTTGACGCACATGAAGTTTTTCAGATGATTTACCAGAAAATCAATGGAAAACTACTGCAAATTGGTGGAGATGCCACAACAGGACGCGGTTTGGTAGTAACTCAAGTGGCAGGAGCGTGACCATGACCAGACAAACATTGGAACAACAACGTGCGCAAAATGCTTGGGAGGCATGCGCCAATTTCGGGAAGGAGCATGTAAATATAGCGAAAAGTTTACCTGCCCTGATTATGAACTCAGGATTAATGCAAGTTATGGCTTTCGCTCATCAAAAAGGAGCAAGTCACGAAATGGTGGCCGCGAAGCTGCGCGAATGGCTGTCTGGCCAATTTCCCAACAAGGTAAAAAGCGATTTTCCTGGGTTTATGCAGTCGCTAATGAACTTGGAGCCACATGAATATCAAGCCATAAATGCAGAAGCCTTTGCTTGGTTGAAATGGCTACGTCATATGGCAACAGCACGAAAAGAGGGAAACTGACATGCCAATCTCAGCCACACCTAAATATCTTGGAAGTGACTTTAGCAGCGCCTCCCCTGGCCTGCGATTCACGATGTACTTGCCTATCTGGACCGACCGCTCCGACCAAGAGCGAGAAGTAAACCAACGCGCCTCCGCCAAAAGCAAAGAAGGGCACGAAATAAAAAACCATCTGGACTCCAGAGGGATGGATGCAACGATTGAGATGCTCGTTAACCGGGACAATGGAAAACTGCCAGGGTTATGGGAAAAAAATGATCATGGGGCAAAGGGTGTCTGGAGCCAAATTGTCAAACTCAATCCAAATGATATAAATCTGCAGAAAATGCTTGTCGTGCGCCAAGGAGTTCTTGCTCAGTCCGCGCCTGAAGCACATATCCTGAACATACAAGGGAAAGCCATCGCCCCTTTCACTACCGGTCTCGGCAATGAACATCCTCTGGACAATGGCTTTGCCTTCCTCAACCCCTATGGCATCCCCTACTTGCCGGGCAGCGGAGTTAAAGGTGTATTGAGACAAGCAGCCAGAGAATTGGCTTCTGGTGACTGGGGCGACACGCATGGTTGGAAAAACGACTTCATTTACCCGCTGACCATTAATGGCAAAACCGTTTTTGATAAAAGCAATAATCCAGTTATGTTGTCTATGCTGGACGTGCTCTTTGGACGAGATGTGCCAAATGGTGATTCCAATCATGTCCGAGGCGCATTTACATTCTGGGATGTGATACCACAAATCAAAGGCGATCGGTTGAATGTGGAAATCATGACGCCGCATCAGAAACATTATTTTCAGGACGGCGAGACTCCTCATGACTCGGGCCTGCCTATACCAATCAGCTTTCTCACGGTGCCTCCGGAGTCTACATTCACATTCTTTGTGCAATGTGACTTAACCATACTAAAAAACATTGCGCCTGAACTCGAAAACCAATGGCAGGATCTCCTGAAAGCGGCATTTAAACATGCCTTCAAGTGGCTTGGATTTGGTGCAAAAACCGCAGTAGGTTATGGGGTGATGGAGCATGACGAGGAAGCATCCAAGCCCGCCGCCATACGAGAAGCAGAAGCCTGGCTTTCAGCGTCCGTAGAACAAGTCAAAAAGGAAAATAATATCCCGAATATGGATGAAGTTTACGCGAGCAAACCCTTGGCGGAAAAATGGGCTTCTCTGGATGACCCAGAAATGAAATCAACTCTTCTGAGTATCCTGAAAGAAAAATGGAAAAAATCCAATAGAATGCCCTCAAAAAAAGCGCACCAAATTTATATATCAAACGAATAGAGATCACCTGATCGCCCCATATTAATGGACAATCTACCTGCAAGGCGCCGCCATGAAGACAGATGAAAAGGAAGATGAGTATTTTATTAACAAACGCAAATTAGGAGAACTTTTCGACTCCAAATTCGACTTAAATGTAAACTTGTGGAGAGGTCGTAATCCGCACAATAGCGATCCTATTCTCTACCCCATTCTTAAGGCATTTAAACTCTCCAATGGAAACCTGCGTCCTGAAGATATCAAAACCTATAGCAAGAATGGAGAGCTTTGGGTGGTCGCAAAAAGCGGTGGCATCTCGTTATTTGATCGCGCCGGAATTCCATCAAAACTTTGGGAGTACTATAAATTGCCTGTCGGTACCAAAATTCCTTTTGGCTTGGTAATAACCAAGGATGATTACAAACCAACATTCAAGGCGACGCATTACACCATCAGGCCAAATTGGGATATGCCCGTTACCAAATCTGCATGCTGCTCGACGAACTCGCAGCTCAACTCATTCAGGAGACCCCCTAATGCTAAACCTAGGTGACTTGGCCACACTTATCCGTCTTACACAAATAGAACTTTTTGAGCTGCAAAAAGCGATTGACGGACCGGATATAGAGGCATCAAACAATGCTGCGGAAATGATCGTGCACACTGACGATGTAGCGACAAAACTCAAGCACATGTACGAAGCTCTTTGGCATGAAGATTCAGGTTACCCCAACTATGAGGAACTCGTGGATGACTACAAGAAATTTCCGCCATTTACTTGAGCATGCACACAGGATCACCCAATGACCACCCTAATCGCCACCCTAGGCGCAACCTGGCAAGTGATTCCCGAAATTGTCGGTCTTGTGCTGCCGGACGCGTGTCCGATTTACAAGGACCATCCCCAGCAAGAACAGTTGGAAGATCTGCGAAGGCTGTGCGGGCAGCCTCAGGCGGTGGATACAGAGCTATGGGTTATCACATCCAGCAGCTTGCGCACCCAGGATGGGATAAAAAAAATCCGCGAATGGAACTCTCGTTTACCCTCGCCTTTGGCCATTACATTTTTCATCGCGGCAGATACCGACGAAGTCACCAGCGAAAGTGAGTTAAAAGCGTTGCAGGAGCTTGTTTTACGGGTGATGTTACAGGCCACCGAACGCGGCGAGGTTATCTGCTCGCTGGCGGGAGGCCGTAAAACCATGAGCGCTGATTTGCAATACGCAGCCAGCGTATTTGGCGCTCGCGCCCTGCTGCATATTGTGGCTCCAGAGCCTTTGCCGGAGCCGTTACGCAGTAACGATCCCGAATTCTGGTCACGACCTCTCAGTAAAGATTTAAGCGGTCAATTACTGCCTGCTTTTATTGGCCAATACGAGCGTCGGGAGACATTGGATATTGATCCCCGCTTTTCGTCCGAACAATACCCTTTGGGGGAAACACAGGATGGAGATTGCGCAACCGTCACAATTACGGACTACACATTGGCAAGCCAATTAATAGAGCGTGAACGACAAGCAGGTCAATTACTGAGTAATTACCTAACCAGCGTTGCAAATGCCGAAAAACACGAAAACTGGCGCCATCTCTATCGCCTGCCACCCAACGATATCGAACGTCTTCGACAAACCAAGGTAAGCGCGCAACACGAAGCCTTGATTCGAAGCCTTCCCAAAGCCGAGCTGCATTGCCATTTGGGCGGACTTCCAGATCTCGACCAGCAAATTGCAATTGGCAAAGCTGTGTGGCAAACACTTGCAGAAGAACGCCGGCATTATTTGCTGGACGAGTTGAAACCACTGCTCAGCGCGGAGGAATGGCCTTGGGATTGGCCGCAACAATACTTGCGCAACCAAGTTGACCCACTGCAAAAAGCCGAGCGGGCGGCCTGCCTGTTAAGGCAGGCTCGCCGGCATCAATTGCAATACAACCTTTATGAGAGTTACGGTTCCCGAATTAAATTGGCTGAACATAAACACGGTTTTAGCGCCTATGAAAGGCCGGGGGAACTGACGGGCTCCAGCATTCTCGGTCATCCAGCGGCAATAGCGGCTTATTGCCAAGCCATTCATGCATACACCGCGCGTGAAAATATCGTGTATCTGGAATTGCGCGGCAGCCCTCACAAATACCAGCCGGAAAATCCGCTTGAATGGCTAGCCAATTTCTATCGCGTCCTGATCGAAACATCCCCCGGCAATTGCGAATATCGATTTATCTGGATTCTCGATCGACGACAAAAAAACATCGACGAAATTGTCAATTTGGCCGTTGCGGCGAGACAAGCGCCACAATTAGAGGATTTTGTTGTCGGCCTGGACCTGGCGGGCGACGAAAAGCAGACACAACCCGAAGAACTGGCGCCTGCCTTCAAACCTGCATTTGCGCAATGCCTGACGCTAACCATCCACGCAGGAGAAGGCCAACCGGCGGACAATATCTGGCAAGCGGCTTATCACCTGCATGCGGACCGCATTGGCCACGGACTTACCTTGGCTGAAAAACCAGAATTACTAACCCGCTTCCGCAACCGCAATATCTGTCTGGAACTCTGCCCCACCAGCAATATTGAAGTTATCGGCTACAGGCACCCAGCTATATCTGAAACCCAATACTTAAAGAGTTACCCGATCAGCACACTCTGGAATAGTGGAGTGCCATTGACGATCAATACAGACAATCCTGGAATTTCCCGCACCAATCTCACCCGGGAATATTTGGTTGCAGCTGAACTTTGGGAAGGCATGACACTTTGGGATTGCCTAGCCATCATCAAACAGGGATTCGTGCATGCAATGGCTCCGGCCGAAATTCGCGAAAGCCTTCTCAAAAATCAGGACGTAAGGGTTTATAGCATCATTGAAAATTGGCTGCTCTCAGCACCGCAACTACCCACCCATATTCCCGACCACTTGTCCCCGTAGGACGTACGTAGCACAATCAAGCCCCCATCCTTGATTTAGGAGACCCCAATGGAAACGCTCACCATCCGAGAACTGCGCAACCATCCCGGAGCAGCCCAGGAAGAGCTGGCTCGCGCCGGAGAGCTGCTGCTGACCAACAACGGGCGTCCAGTCGCGCTGATGCTCGCCGTGGACAGCACAAATCTGGAAGAAACTATGGAGGTCGTGCGCCGCGCAAAAGGTCAGCTGGCGCTTAAAAAACTGCGGCGGCAGGCCGCCAACCAGGGGTTGGATCAGCTTGACCTGGAGGCAATCAATCAGCAAATCGACGCGACCAGGGAGGAGCGGCGTAAATGATTCTGGTCATGGATACCAATGTGTTGGTGTCGGGAGTGCTGTCACCCTACGGGCCTCCCGGACAATTGCTGGATATGGTTCTGGATGGCGCGCTCACATTGGTTCTTTCACCACTAATCGCCGAAGAATACCGGGAGGTGCTGCTGCGGCCACACTTTCAATTCGACCCACAACAGATCGACGTCCTGCTGGAAACTTTGGAAAACACCAGCCTGCACGTTGCGCCGCTGCCTTGGCCGCAGCCCCTGCCAGACCCCGATGATGAGCCATTTATTGCTGCGGCAGCCGCCGCGTTTGCGCCATTGGTCACAGGTAATCTGGCCGACTATCCAACGGACTGCCGCAACGGTGTGAACGTCTACACCCCTCGCGAATTTTTCGACAAATTGCGCTCGCGCGGCCCACAACAAATTCAAGAGCCATCACAGAACTATCAGGATGCCTTATGAACGCTCTCCCCCTCACCCGCTACCGCCTAAGCTTTCGCGTTACCGAGCCACTGCATCTACCGGCTTATGCCGGTTCAACCCTGAGAGGCGCATTCGGGCGTGCGTTAATGCAGTTGAGTGGGATAAGCAAAACGGATATTGAAGAAAAAAACTCGCTGTTTTTGCAAAGTCCCTACGCACAAATATTTGATCCACAAAACACCACAGGCGAAAACGCACCGCTAAATGGCCTGCAGCAACTTCCGGTTCCCTATGTGATAGAAGCACCCTTAACTGGTGGTCCGCGAAGCTATCAACCCGGCGAAACTCTGGTTTTCCATCAGGTGTTATTGGGTTCTGCGCTAAACCAACTGGCCATTATCATTCTCGCCTGGCGCAGAGCACTGCTGCGCGGCATCGGCAGTGGCGACGGCAAAGCGGAATTGGTTTGCGTCGAACAGCAAATCACCGAACAAAATTGGCAAACCATTTACACAGAAGACGAACCCATTATTCGGGATCACTCGACTGTTCTTGCGTTACCGGAATTTCATCAATCTCAAGATCTGCACTTGCATTTGCTTACGCCTTTGCGCTTGCAACACCAAGGCAAAATTCTCGGCCCGCGAGAAATCAACGCTGCGCAATTTTTGCGGCAATTAATTCGCCGGGCGAGCCTGTGCACACAGGTTCACGGCGGCTGGCAGTGGTCACTGGAACGTATTCGCGAGCTGAATGCGCTTGCCGACAAAGTAAAAGAAGACCGCCGCCTGCGCTGGCAGGAATGGGGTCGCTATTCATCGCGTCAGCAGCAGGCAATGCAATTGGGCGGCGTGGTGGGCCGCTGGTATTTGGAACAAGTACCTGCGGATTTATTGCAAATTTTGTATTTGGGGCAATGGCTTCATTTGGGTAAAGAAACGGCTTTTGGCCTGGGCAAATACGAATGGGTGGAAGAGCCCTGGCGCCCCGGCCGCGACAATACAGTGGATATGGAGGAGATAACCGCCCATGTTTAAAACCCACCTCTGTATGGTATCCGCGCAGGCAGCGCCCAATTTACTGCCGCTGCTGGACGACCAATTTAAACCGCAAGAAGTTATTTTGCTGGTAACCGATGCCATGCGGGAAAAAGCCAAATACCTGCAGGATGCAATTCAGCCCCTCGGCATTAAAGTTATGCAACATCCATTTTCTGCAACGGGCAACTTCCACTCCATGCAACAACAGCTGGAAGAGTTGCTAAAACCCTTCGCACCGGGCGAAATCGCCTTGAATGTCACGGGCGGCACAAAATGGATGGCCATAACCGCGCAGGAAGTATTTCGCTTTAACAACCGCCCGGTGTTTTATGTGGATATAGATTCCGGCCAGCTTTTATTCCTCGACGATTCGAGCCAAGCTCACACGCTGTCAGCAAAAATCAAACTGGAAAATTACTTACGCGCGTATGGCTATAAAATTCTCAGCAACCATAAGCAGGCAAAAGGACTAACTGCCGAACAACGGGAACTGTGCCAAAGCCTGGTCACCAATATCACAGAATGGGGAGCAGCCCTCGGCCAATTAAACCGCCTCGCCCACATGGCGGAAAACAATAGCAATCTGACAGCCTCCTTAACCGCGCTGGAAAAAGCCGATCCCCATTTACCACATCTGCTCAAAGAGTGCGAAGCCGCCAATATTCTCACCTTTACACCAACAAACAATAGCCTGCGTTTTTCCAGTGACGAAGCCCGCTTTTTTGCCAACGGCGGATGGCTGGAGGAATATATCAATTCCCGCATCAACGAATTAAAAAGCGAAGGATTATTGCAGGACAATTCTCATCTCAACCTTAAAATCGCGTCACAAAATGCCACCAATGAAGTCGACGTTGCATTTATGGCCAATAACCGCCTGCACATAATCGAATGCAAAACCCGCCGACTAACGGGCCAGTTTGCCGGTAGCGCGGGCACCGAATCCCTCTATAAACTAGACTCTATTCGAGACCTCGGTGGCTTGGGAACAAAATCCATGCTGGTCAGCTACCGCCCCCTGGGAAATGCAGACGCCCAGCGCGCACAAGACTTGCGCATCCGGGTTGTTCAAGGCGAAGGCATCCAGCGCATCAAGGAAACAATCCGCCGTTGGATTCTAGGAAACTGATACCCAAAACAATGTTTATGCACCGCAACTTTTTACATAGCAGAATTTTTGGGAACCACCTCCATAGCCATTTGATTATAAAGAGAAATTTTGATAGATCGGTTGGAAAAATGCCCTGATAAAGAAGGGATTAAGACCATCTTACAGCGTTCATTGCTTGCCCTCTGTGTTGGAAAAATGCCCTGATAAAGAAGGGATTAAGACCAAATTTTTGTTCCATAGCTGCGCGAATAACCCAAGTTGGAAAAATGCCCTGATAAAGAAGGGATTAAGACAATCCCAGTCCGCCGAAGTGGCTATTGGAAGACGTTGGAAAAATGCCCTGATAAAGAAGGGATTAAGACCTCTAAACGGGCTAACCTAGCGAGTGCTTTATCGTTGGAAAAATGCCCTGATAAAGAAGGGATTAAGACGGCTTTTAGATAAAAATCAGATATTCTAAATTGCGTTGGAAAAATGCCCTGATAAAGAAGGGATTAAGACGTCGTTTACTCTCGTTATTTGTTGAATTCGAAATAGGTTGGAAAAATGCCCTGATAAAGAAGGGATTAAGACGGAGCAGCCGTTCCACGCACCATATGCAATAAGTTGGAAAAATGCCCTGATAAAGAAGGGATTAAGACCCCCTTTGGCCCGCTCAATCCAGAACTTCCTTGTTGTTGGAAAAATGCCCTGATAAAGAAGGGATTAAGACGTTCTCAATATCTCAATATAAGAAGGCAACTCTGTTGGAAAAATGCCCTGATAAAGAAGGGATTAAGACAATAGTCGGGCAAACAAGTGTCGGCATGAACGCGTTGGAAAAATGCCCTGATAAAGAAGGGATTAAGACAACGCGGGAATCAGTAACCCGCGTTACTGTGGCCGTTGGAAAAATGCCCTGATAAAGAAGGGATTAAGACCAGTGCATTAAAAACAGTCTGACGCCCTTCGTCGGTTGGAAAAATGCCCTGATAAAGAAGGGATTAAGACTATGCTGGTTCTTTTGATAACTATCATCCCTGGTTGGAAAAATGCCCTGATAAAGAAGGGATTAAGACATCCATAAAAAACTTTCGCTGCCCTTTTTTAGCGGTTGGAAAAATGCCCTGATAAAGAAGGGATTAAGACGACGTTCGGCCGCTGTAGCTGGTGCTGTAACCCTGGTTGGAAAAATGCCCTGATAAAGAAGGGATTAAGACACATTCGAGCTTTAGCATTGTTGTTTCCTCATTGTTGGAAAAATGCCCTGATAAAGAAGGGATTAAGACGACGATGTAGAAGACTTCTCCCCTGGGCTTTTGGTTGGAAAAATGCCCTGATAAAGAAGGGATTAAGACTGTGCCTGCGTTAACGTCGAGCCCGTCTAAGTTGGAAAAATGCCCTGATAAAGAAGGGATTAAGACCGTCTGTACCGAATCGTTCGGTCAATCGTGCGTTGGAAAAATGCCCTGATAAAGAAGGGATTAAGACTCTTAGTGTTTTCATAGTCTGTTCTTCCCCTGTGTTGGAAAAATGCCCTGATAAAGAAGGGATTAAGACCGCGAAGGCAGTTAAAACCAGCAATCAAGTCGAGTTGGAAAAATGCCCTGATAAAGAAGGGATTAAGACCGTGGGGTAAATGATGCCCGCTCCAATAGCAGGGTTGGAAAAATGCCCTGATAAAGAAGGGATTAAGACATATCAGCCGACAAAAGCCATGCGTGGTCATTTGGTTGGAAAAATGCCCTGATAAAGAAGGGATTAAGACCGTGTGTCGCGCATGGAATCGGAGCAGCCGTGTTGGAAAAATGCCCTGATAAAGAAGGGATTAAGACGAACGCACTGCGCTCCTGCGCGGTCTTAAATGTTGGAAAAATGCCCTGATAAAGAAGGGATTAAGACATCGAGCGGGCAATCATCACTAAGCGCGTATGCGTTGGAAAAATGCCCTGATAAAGAAGGGATTAAGACTACAAAAAGCGTGAATTATTTCTCAATTCTCCAGTTGGAAAAATGCCCTGATAAAGAAGGGATTAAGACCCATGAAGCTGAAGAACACGAGCATGGCTAACAGTTGGAAAAATGCCCTGATAAAGAAGGGATTAAGACGACGCCGTTTCGGATGTTTTTCGGTACGTATTCGGTTGGAAAAATGCCCTGATAAAGAAGGGATTAAGACACCAGCTCAAATCGCTTTCTAGATATGTAAGTTGTTGGAAAAATGCCCTGATAAAGAAGGGATTAAGACCATATTGATTATTCATATAGTTACGCCTCCACCGGTTGGAAAAATGCCCTGATAAAGAAGGGATTAAGACCCCTCGTTGGAAGCAAGGGGCCTCGTTAATCCGTTGGAAAAATGCCCTGATAAAGAAGGGATTAAGACCCGTTCCAAGCGCCATACGCGATAAAACTGGCGAGTTGGAAAAATGCCCTGATAAAGAAGGGATTAAGACGCTTGCTCGTTTTCGAAGTCGCGGCATATGTTGTTGGAAAAATGCCCTGATAAAGAAGGGATTAAGACACCAAAAGTCATGGCTATTACCTCTCCGCTTCGCAGTTGGAAAAATGCCCTGATAAAGAAGGGATTAAGACCACAAGTGGAGCGGGAGTTTGTCGCAGCCAATTGTTGGAAAAATGCCCTGATAAAGAAGGGATTAAGACGCCAGGCAAGCCAGGGCGTTTGCAAGGTGAGGCGGTTGGAAAAATGCCCTGATAAAGAAGGGATTAAGACGCTTCATGCAGCTCAGCATCGGTAAGAGGCCTATGTTGGAAAAATGCCCTGATAAAGAAGGGATTAAGACAAGCAAGTTACGTGTTACCGCCAATGTAAAACTGACCCACTAATGCCAATCGAAAAGTGACCCACCTGAGCCACCATGGCGGCCGACTGAATAGACAGGCGGCCGTAGATGATTACTCAGGAGACATTCGTGGAC
>Ga0182792_1000214_pt1 | contig 56410 bp, 34 predicted proteins | sample Passage237B_FD_130497 | JGI IMG/M metagenome (GOLD analysis project Ga0182792, IMG submission 130497) | Cellulose adapted compost microbial communities from Newby Island Compost Facility, Milpitas, CA, USA - Passage2 37B (version 2) (version 2) ...
AAACAGCAAACACAATTATCAAAAGGTCAACGCCTCGCTTCAACATGGTCAAACACCTTATTTTTATATCATTTAGTCTCATTGCACCTTGGTTGCTTAGTTACTGATCAAATACCGATAAATCCCATTTACTTCACCTCTACAGCGCCGATATCCGGAAGCCCATCAATCGTATTGTCGGCCATATCTTTGTCAAGATTCAATCCCTGTACCAGACCGAATACATCCCCTGGAATAAAAGGTATCTCGATACCTTTATCTTTTACGAGTTCCTTATTGTGAGGTATGTAGTCAGCGATATTCAATCCACCCTTGCCTGCAAAATCAGGGTCTCCGATCAAGGGGCTTTCATCCTGAATCGGGATCACCTCCGGCCAATTTCCAGTCTTTAGATACAGGTTATTGCGAAAAACAAGGCGCTCCAACGGTTTGTCAAGTGGTTTTTCCCAACTGCTCTGATCATCGTTTACCCGCTTGGAATCTCCTTCTATACAGAAAATATTATTTGCGATCAACAATCCCTCTGTTCCTTTTTCGATAGCAAATTTTGATTCAATCCCTTTCCCTACATAAATAGTATTGTTATAGAAATATGTATTGACAGGCGGCTTTCTCGATGCTTTGCCTTGATACCCACTCAACCAGAATATCTTTCCTTCCTGAAAGGCCCCGTTTTCTCCTTTGACACGTGCCCCATCGTTCACACTGATATTGTAGCGATAGGTACAATTATTGGTATTACCCAGTACTTCAAAAAAACCTCCGGCATTGTGTGCACTGAAATTATATTGTACAACGATATTGTCACAATGAAAATCAATATGTATGCCTGCCGAATCGCCCGGTCCATTGGCGTACAAAAAACGGTTCTTTTCGATCAGTACATTGGAAGCACTCCATGTCCACAATCCGCTGCCGCGTCCCCATTTCCGGCCATCGTCCGTACTGCCCGAGTAAGATACCTCATTGGACGTCACATGTACATATTTTACGTTGGACATCTGCATGCCCGGACCGCCACTTTTGGTCACTTTGTTTCCACTCATCACCACATGGGTTATATTAGCCCTGGAATTTTCTCCGGTGAGCTTTATACCTGTATGTTCTACATTTTCGACGAGACAGTCCTCTATACGTACATTATTGATCTGAGTGGGATATGTACCGGCTATCAATCGGATGCCAAACCCATACGGCTCTGTTCCATTAGCTGAGCGGACTTCTTTGGGATCTCTTATATATCCGGGATTTTCGTAAAAAACATCACTGACTTTGACGTCTTTTACCAGGATATTCTCTGTGTGCATCTTGTCGGATGCCGTGATCAGTATGCCACAGCGCATATCTTTCGCGCCCTTTTCACCGGTGTAGCCGTTGGCTGTGATATGCAACTTGCGAATCTGAAGATGTGTGCAATTGCGGATCAGTAGCGCGTTGGCTTGTCCTTTTCCGTCTATATGTGCCGGTTCTTGCGATTTTTGATCAGGCGAGGCATAGCTTTCTAAGACAATCGGTTGTTTTAACCATCCATTGCGGCCCACAAGCTCTAGCGTGCCTTTGTGGTTCTCACCAGCGGCCAGCAGAAGCCTGTCTCCCGGTTTTAACGCAATCTGACTAGCTTTTTTAAGGGTCTGTATAGCTGTTGTCATAGATTTTCCGTCGTTGCTGTCATTGCCTTTGACTGGATGCACATAATAATCGGCCGCAAAGCTATTCATTGCTATGAAACATCCTAATAGACTTATGCATACCTTCTTGATTGTCTTCTTCATGTATCAATTCATTTAATTGGTATTTTTGTATCCATTCTTCTTTCTTTCCTGAACATATTTTCGCGTTTCACGGAAAGTTGACATGTCTCCAGTAAATCTTGGATCCCCTGTTTTTAAAGCATAGTTGGTTAGCTTATTCTTCAATTCTTGTCTTGTTTTTTCATGTGCTGTATTGCCGATCAGATTTTTTTCCTGCCATCTGTCATTGCCCATGTCATACAGTTCCTCTGAGGCTATCTCTGCTGCCGGATCTGTATAAGGCTCTACAGGCCGATCGTTGGAATAGTTGACGATATATGAATAGGTATCCGTAGTGATTGCCCTAAACGATTTGCTGGCAGGATCGACGTCACCGTGCCATTCTAGACCCGTCACCGCAAAATCACGTTTTTTATCCACCCTGCCGGAAGCATCTGATTTTAAAACGTTCAAAAAACTATTCCCGCTCATGGACGGTGGTACAGAAACCTCACAGGCCTGAAGGACGGTAGGTGCAAAATCCGAAAAATTGACAAAGTCACTTACCGTACGTCCTCCCGGCATGCCTGCGGGCCACATGATAGCCAGAGGAACATGTGTCCCAGAATCGTAAGGGCTCGTTTTCCCTTTATTGCGTCCCACAGAGGTACCGTTATCGGCCGTTACGATCACGATCGTATTATTCAATTGTCCTTTTTTCTCCAGCAAGGCCAAAGCTTCTCCCAAACGTTGGTCGGCATAGCAGATCTCATAGCCCATATTTGCACGATTTTTCCGGGTTGCTTCTGTATCTTTCGTAATAGGAGGGATCAATATGTCGGCTAGGCCAATGCCGTGTTCGGATTCCAGTCTTTTCCAATTGTCGGGATCAAAGGGAGCATGAGGTTCAAATACACCATACCAGAAAAAGAAGGGCTGCTCTGATTCGACCGATTTCAGAAAGTTTCCAAAATTGGCACCATAATCAAGCACCGATATATGAGGAATCCTTTGGGTAGCATCGAGTTTGGCCTCATTATATACTTTAGCCCCCAAATCTGCCGGATGGGCACCTTCGGGGTGGACACCGGGGCCCCATGTTTTGCCTGTCGAACCGACCCGGTATCCCGCGTCTTTTAACAGCTCCGTGAGGATAGGAAACTCACGAGGAAACCACGCGTGTATAAACGCACCCTGTTTCAGTTCCCAAAAGTTTCTTCCCGACAGTAAAGCCGCCCGGGCCGGGGCACATGAAGGTGCAGACGAATAGGCATTCAAGAATAAAGCACCGTTTCTAGCCACTCTGTCGAAATTGGGTGTAGGCAGCTTAGACTCACCGTAGATGCTCCGCTCAAACCAGCTTTCGTCATCTGTAATAAACAAAAGGATATTAGGCCTGCTGGCTTGTGCCATGGCTATACCATTGTTGACGATAAACGAAACCAAGCAAGCAAAAAACAGAAATATTTTTCTACTAAATATATGGGATAACAAATTCATAATCATTGTTTTTTAATTTATTTATTTCTTACGTTCATTATAATTGCTTATAAGTATCTCTTTCCGCAGCTGATCCCAATCCAATTATTTTCATAAAATTCATTTCCTTCCGATCAGGATATGGTTGGTTAAAAAATGTTGTCTAAGCGGAAGCAAGGCAAATAGATTTCATCATTTCCTATATTTCGTATCAGCTAATATCGATCTATCCAACGCATTGTTCCAATTGAACTTCGATGCTCTATCCGTCTTCCATTGACGACTAATGAAAGGATCATTGGTCTTATCCAAGTGTGCTTTCAATTTCGCAAACAGTTCATCCATCTCCCGGTCACGTCCCATTCCTCTAAAAATAGGTTTCATCTGATAAGGATCCTCTTGCAGATCATACAGTACCATACCGTCTTTTATATAGCGATAAAATTCCACCTTGGCCAGACAGAACAGATACCGATCTGTACGTATCGCCCGCCAGCTTCTATCATGCTCTGTCATCTCTCCTTGGTCAAAAGAGGTATAGGCCTCTTGGGGAATATCCTTCTGCTTTCCTCTCAACAGCAGTTCGGTAAAATTAAAACCGTCTACACTTTCGGGGATTTCCAGGCCGGCCAAGCCTAGCAGTGTGGGCATGATATCGATACTATTGACGATATTATCGTGGAGAGCAGGTTTCACTTTTGATGGATAAGCAATCAGAAAAGGAATACCTATAGCTTCTTCATACCATATCCCCTTTGTCATACGCCCTTGGGAGCCAAGCATCTCTCCATGGTCCGATGTGAAGACGATAATGGTATTGTCGTACTCGCCCATATCTTTAAGCTGCTGAAGCAAACGACCAAAATTCTCGTCGATAGAGGTGATGGCTCCAAAATAGCCCGGAAACGCCCGCCACGCATCGTCTTTAGGTCTCCCTACAGGTTTGATATTCGGTCGTCTGGGCATGCCTTCCGGATCGGGATAAAGCGCCTCAAATCTTTCGGGGGCAGCATACCCGCCACCTTTTCTGATTTCATTGTTTACTCTCCTACCAGGCATCCAGCGGTCTTCATAGCCTTTACCTGCTCCATTGTGTGGCGTGAGGTACGAAACAACCAGAAAGAACGGATCTTCTTTTTTGGATTGAAGAAACTCAACAGCCCTATCGGTTACCCAATCTGGTTCCCAGCTATTTCTGACAACAGTCCTCTCTTTTTGATCCTGGATAAAATAGGGCTGTTCAAACGGTCTGTCTCCTTTAGAAATAATCCAATAATCAAACCCATGCCGGCGGTCTTTGGGCACATACCCTTCGTTAGGCCCGTCAAGATGCCATTTACCAATATAACCTGTATTGTACCCAGCTTTTTTGGCCACATCTCCCATGGTAATTGTCCTGGTAGACATCCTCACACCGTTGCCATACACACCCGTATTTACCGGATACTGTCCCGAAAAGAAACTTGCCCTGCTTGGGGTACAGATTGGCCGAACGGTCATGGTATTTTTAAAAACTACCGCGTTTTTTGAAAAAGCATCCAGATTCGGAGTAATCACGGGATCTTCTCCTATAAATCCTAAGGCCTGTCGACGCCACTGGTCACACATCACAAAGAGCACGTTGCTTTTTTTCGCTTTTCCTCTATCGCTATGGGTTTGTGCTATTCCCGTCAATATACTTACCACAAGGAAAAATAACGTACTGTTTATTCGTTTCCACATACCTAATTATTTATGTATTGAAAGATTGTTCCACTTTCGAGCAGGGCTCCATTTTCCCAGATATTGTGATTATTGGTCGCATCAAACTCGTACAAGGCCGTCATATCCGTATTGCCGATAGTCTCTATTGCCTCAATAAAGCTGTGAAAGTATTGCAATCTTCGTGCTTCGCCTCCGTTGTTTTCGAACTGCGGCCTTGCAAATCCCCATTCGGTCATCCAATACGGCAACGGTTGCTCCAATACCGCATTGATCGGGTTAAAGTAATAGGTACGAAGGTCATGTTCCATATCATCCACCAATGGCGGATAGGCATGTAAACCTATGCCATCGGCAAACCGAAGGTAATTCTTTTTATCAGACTGATCAGGATGTTTACCTTGCAGCAGGGTCATGAACATATTAGTCGCTATGACCGAAATACCTCTATTGATCGACCAGCTGTAGTTGTTTCGCTCACCTCCGCTGACCATACCGGTGGTCACCAACTTGACATTCCTATCGGCAAAATGGGTATCCATCAGCTCCTTTGTGATTGCCAGACATTTGCCATACTTACCAATACCGGCATAGATAGGTTGAAAAGAAGGAAGGTCCAGCGGTGTATCCAATCTAAACACCTCCCCTTTTCCTGCCGCGTTTGGTTGCAGGTCACCGTTGAAATCCCCCCAATTGGCTTCGTTGAAGAGCTCTAACCCAATCAAGGCATCTTTAGATGTACGCAGTGCTATCTGTTTCAACAACTCGTTCATATAGCTACGGAACCGAACGAGATCAATATCTGCCATCCGATAGAGCTTAAAATTGGGCCCCGGCACTTTTTGATACCCCAGTGGAAACATCTCCATCCACATAGGCTGTATCAACAGCACTTTGACCCCTCTATCCGCAAAGATATTGATACTGTGGATGACCTGGTCTATACTGCCGTCCTCCTTCACCCCATTGATCCGCACGACCGGAATATCGCTCTTGGTTATATTGTTTGCGATCTCAACGGTTTTGCTGTTGTTCACCCATTGCAGATTCTGCCGACATACACCGTGTATAGGAAAGATAGAAGCCACTTCTTCCTTGCGGTCATGATCGCCCGGATCGGGAAGGATATCCGGTTTGCCCGCACATCCCTGCAAGCCTCCTGTACCGAACAGCAGTATAAGCATGCTATATAAAAACACCTGTTTCATCACTGCAATTTAATGCTTTTAATCTATTGTTGTTTATCCCTTACACAGCGTATGCTAAACCCCGCTCTTAAATTGGGACTATACCTGTTGATAGGTTTCGCCCGTATGACTCTTGCAGTCATATAAATAGATGTCGGGTTATTTTGGGTACTCGTCCACATATAATGCCCTTCCCAAGCTCCGAACTTATCGAACGCTCCGGTAATATGTCTTCTTCCAACCGGTGCGCCCCCAAATCCATACTCGTCGGTTCCGGCCGGTGCAGCTGTCCAAACTGCGCTACGCAATTTAACCGCAACATCCTGGGTAGCACCTCTTGCCGTACCCTCTCCTGATATCTCAAGGTCTGCTTCCGGCATACCCAGGAAGCGTTCCAGTTCCTTAAAATCCTCGTCGGTAGGCACACGCCAACCTACAGGCGCTACACCCCTTGGATCCAATACCGTATAGCCATTGTACAAGCGGCCAAACCGAGCAACCATCTCCGCCTCTGTGGCTACAGTGACCGGAAATGCCGCAGAACCTGTCACCGGGGTAGAATACACCGCATATGCCCCGGACGTCAAACCTGCCCAATCCGAATCGGTAAATCCGGTCGGGATCGGTGCTCCTGTACGGTAATGGGTCACTTTGAGGTTTTCGGTCATCCACTCCTGGTTACCGATCGTGACAATAGCGTACTCGTTGCCGTCAATGTCTACAGGTGGACCGACCTCGTCGGCATGCCATACGGACAGGGCCATATCGACATTCGCAAGTGGTCCGATATTTTGGGGCAATGCTCTATTTTGCAGCACATCGTTGATGGATGCGCCTCCGTAGAACATCGCAATATCCCCATGGTTCAAGTCGCCACCGCCATCGATATCTACATAGGCTCTTGCAAAGAGATACGGTACATCCTCGAGGTTTTCAAAGACCAGCGTCAGCCCGTTGTCAATCTCCGATTGGGTCAGCGTATGCTGGCGTATAATGTCGGGCGTACGACCTGTCACCGGTTCATCCTCTGTCCCGGCATAGTATAGACCGACCTCCAGCTGTGCTCCGGCCAATGGCGGAGCCGGAAAGGTGATGAGCATCTCCAATGGTGGCCGCTGTGTGGAGTACAGCCGATCCATGATCATGGTCAAAAACTTGCGATGGCTGACACTTTCAGCCGTTGCCACCTTTCTCATGACTTCCCGGACATTCAGTGACTCCCCTCCTCCGTAAGCCACGGCAATATCTCCTTCGCTCAGTTTACTATCGTCGTCCACATCTGCAAAAGCGATGGCATACGCAAAGGGGGATGTGATCTTACCTTCAAAAGTCAAGGTCAATCCTTCTGCGATTTCTTTTGCGGTAAGAGTATGCTTGAGCACTTTGTCCGGTTCTCTATCAAGAAACGGTTCATTTTCCTCCTCCGCGTAGTAGAGATGGGCAATCAATTGCGTGCCCGGAGCAGGCTTCTCTTCAAAACTAAAATTAAGATCCAGTCCATTGGAATTCTTTACTTCTAGTTTGATATCCCTGTTGTCTTTTCTACAGGCGGCTAGGATCAGTATCAAACATGATAAAAATCCTAAAAGTAAATGGTGTCTTTTCATGTTTTATATTTAAGTATTCATTATGTTGGTTCTTAGAAAAAATCATCTGACCTTACTATTTATTCCTTTGTTGTGCCTGAAATTCCTTTAATTTTTCACGCTGTGCCGGTGTAAGAATAGCTGCTATACCGTCTCTCTGCTCCTTGTCGATCCGCCACAGGGCTTTCTTCTGATCGTCTCCTTCTTGGGTTTCTTTAACCTCTTTCCTTTTTAGCGATAAGGTAGCGAGCAACGTATAGAGCTGCTGGGTCTGCCCCTCTGTGAGATCCAGTTCTTTTTTCAGACGCTTTGAATACTCATCTGACCATTTATGATACGGCACCGCTCCCGAAGAGGCCGCGGCCTGCTGTGCTTCCTGAGCCTTAACTTGACTTTTGTTGTTTGCCTGCTCTCGCAGTTGCTTTAATTTTTCATTCTGTTCGGCGGTTAGAATGGAAGCAATCTTATCGTTTTGTTCTTTGTCGACTTGCCAAACTGTCATCTTTGGTTTATCTCCGCCTGTATTTTCCCGGATCTCTTTCTTTTTTCGTTCTCCTGTAGCCAATGCTTCATAGATCTGATTGGCTTGTTCTTCTGTCAGCCCCAATTGATTTTTCAACTGTTGCGAACGTTGTTTTGCCCAATTAGATTCCTGCGCCTGCACCGCAAAGCCGAGGCTACACAAAAGGACAACTATCATCATACAGAAGCTGCTGTTTTTAATATTTACTGTTTTCATAATACATTGATGTTTTAGTTTTTTTATTATTTACTCACTGATCATTTATAACGACAATATTCTCGGTGTGCTCATGGAGTTCTCTTATTCCGCTGTTTCCAATATTCATCCATCTGCTCCTTGACCAGTCCCAGGAATGCGGGTTCTTTCAGCTTCATTTTCCATTCTTCAAGCTCTTTTACTAGAAATTCGCGTACTGTCTTATGCTGGTTCTCTTCGAATAAATTCCGTGTTTCACTGATATCTTCATTTACATTATACAGTTCCTTTTTGTTGGTTTTTAGCAAAACCTTGAAAGGACCATTCCCTTGACGGGCAATATGTTCCTGTGTATCGTATCTGCGCCAAAACAATGTCCTCTTTGGCGTATTTTTTACAGTTCCGTTCACTATCGGCATAACATCTATACCATGAAGCTCATTCTTTACCGTAACCCGATCTCTTATATTTGCCACTATAGTCGCAGCAATATCTAGCGAGATAACAGGCGTTTCACAGACCTGACCTGCTTTGATTTTATCCGGCCAGCGCATGGCAAAAGGCACATGGATCCCTCCTTCATAAAAACTCGATTTCCCTGCTCGTAAGACACCGTTGTCCGACGCATTGTCCTGCTCCGGCCCACCATTATCTGATAAGAAAAATACAATTGTATTGTTACTTATGCCAGATTTCTCCAACTGTTGCAACAACAATCCTACGCCGTCATCCACGGCACTAACCATAGCTGCGTAAGTTCGTCTTTTTTTGTCTGCAATGTGATGAAAACGGCTAAGATACTTTTCTGTCGCTTGCAAGGGAGTATGCGGAGCATTATAAGCGAGATACAAAAAAAATGGATGTCCTGCATTTTGCTTAACAAAAGAAACTGCTTCCCGTGAGAGCGCATCAGTTAAATATTCTCGTTCCTCTACAGGCTTCCCATTACGCTGTATTTTCGTTCTATAACTTCCTCCTTCCCCTTTAGCCTCACTTTCATGTTCAATCGTCCATTCTTCTGGAAAATAACGATGTCCACCACCCAAGAAGCCAAAAAACTCGTCAAAACCACGGACGTTCGGATGAAGACCAGCATGTGCTCCTAAATGCCACTTACCCACTCCCATCGTTTTATAACCGGCACTTTTCACAATATCTGCCAATGTCTGTTCACTTAAAGGCAAGCCCATTTCCGGGTCTTGAGGCGAAAATATAGGATTGCGGCTAAATCCAAACTGGTCTTGATAACGACCAGTCATTAAGCCTGCCCGACTTGGACCACACACGGCGTACGTAACATAACCATTGGTAAATTTTACACCTTCCTTGGCGATACGGTCAATATTGGGGGTAGGAATGTCTTCACAGCCATTGAAGCCCACATCATTATAGCCTTGATCATCTGTTAAAATGATAATGATATTTGGATTTTTAGACAAGGGTTCGGTTTGTGTAATGCCAAACTTGCTCGCCATAATCAGTATAACGCTGAAAAAATAATATTTTATTTTTATCATATCCCTATTCATTTTTTAGAAAATCAATATCCCGGATTCTGATTGTTTGCCAGATTGGGGTTAAGTCCTGTTTCCCGTAGCGGAATGGGGAACCATATCTTATAAGGCTTCCAATTGGTCTGCAAATCACGCACCCTGGTATTCGGTCCTGTATCCTTCTTTTCCAACGCTTGGATAGCATCGTTGAGCTTATTGAAACGAAAAAGATCTATCCTTCTCTTGCTTTCATAGCACAGCTCACGGCTACGCTCCTCGAGCAGTTCGACAATAAAATCCCCTCTGTTATACTCCGCCGTCAGATCGTCTACCGAATTGCTACCGGAGGTAACGCGTTCGCGCACCGGCTCAAAATATGACCTTGCCAAGGGCTCATCGCCTGTAAAATAGAGTGCCTCGGCATACTGTAAGAGTATATCCGCAAACCGAAGTAGCGGCACGGAAATCGCCGAACCATTGACACGGATAGTTTTTTCGTACGGTGCCATGTGCCGGTACTTGCCGGTCTGGTTGTTCCAGAACTCGGGACCGCTACTTGCTCCGGGCACAAAGTAATCCACATTATCTATTTTTTCGATATTGGTGGTATACGGCGCGGTTATGTTGTGCGCATATCGGGTGTCTATACCCCTATTGTACAGCTTGGCAAATTCGATGGTAGGCCGGTACCCTCCCCATGATCCCCCGACATTCTGCACATTGCCGCTTGGACAAAACAGGTAGTTGATATCGGGAAAGACATCGCCTCCATTGACCAATGCATACTCTGCCGTAAACAGGCATTCTTCCTGCTGAGAAGATTTGGTAGTCTCCCTAAACAGGTAATCATAACGCGTTATCAACCGATAAGGGCTATTCTCTACCACATCCTGCAATATATCCTTGGCCTCCGAACTCATCTGCCCTGCATCTACCCATTGGAAACTGTTGAGTGGGAAATTCAGGCTCTCCCCTGCTGCATAGCGTTTGCAGGCCGCCAGATAATTGTAGATGACCCCGAGATAGCCCTTGGCTGTCCATGCACTAGCTCTTCCGGCAAAGGGAGCTGTAGGCAAAAGATTGTCCTTGGCAAACAGCAGGTCCGGAATGATCAGCTCGGTATAGATGGTCTCCAAGCTAGCACGTGGTGCGAGCGGATCGACCGAAGAAGAAGTATTGAGCGGTACTCCACCAAACAAAGAAGCCAAATGGTAATAGAAGAACGCCCGCAGAAACCTTGCTTCTGCCAGGATCTGTGTCATCTGCGCTTGTCCCTGCTCACCTGACACGTCAAATTCGACCGCTTTGTCCAACAGCACATTACAGCGCATAATGCCTGCATAGTAAGCCAGCCAAAGATCCGAAATCCCTTCACTGTTGGTGTTATAGTTGGCTATACCATATTGGTTACGTCCTTCACCGGCGGGAGCAGAGGGGCCTATGATCAACTCATCTGTACCTGCACTCAGCATATATTGCAGGCCGTACATATAGGTACCCATGGCCACGTTTCGGCCGGGAAGACCCGACATATTGATGGCATCATAGCACCCCATCAAGGCAGTTTCAAACTCTTTCACTGATTTATAATAGTTGTCTGGCGAACCGGTCGAAAGTGGTTCTTTGTCCAAAAATCCAATATCTTCGCAGGAGCCGAATATCGTCACAAGCGGCAACAGGATGTATACATATTTTTTTATCGTTCTCATTATCTTCTGATTTGAATATTAGAAAGTCATATTGATACCAAACATATAGGTACGTGGTCTGGGATAGGCCAGACGGTCGTATCCCGGCAACAGCTTGTTCGAAGAACGCACATCGGGATCCAAACCACTGTAATTTGTCCATACATGCATATTGTCCACGGAAGCCTCGACACGGAGGCTAGAGGCTCCTATCGCTTTCAGCACCTTGGGCTGAAAACGGTACGCAAGCGAAAGCGTACGCAAACGCAAATAAGAGCCATCCTCCACGTAATACGTAGAAGCATACTGATCCGTATTGCTCCTCGAAATAGATGCATAACGGTTTGATGGATTGTCCGGTGTCCAACGGTTTTCCCAATACGCCCTTGTGAGGTTAGAAGCCTCCGACCCTTGTCCGGACTCTACGCGGGTCGGGAAGGCATTGAATATATCATTGCCGTACACCCCTTCCAAGAATACATGGAGCGAAAAATTGCGGTAACTGAACTCATTGGTAATTCCACCTGCAAATTTAGGATTGCTGTTGCTGATGATCCGACGGTCTTGTGCATTGATCTCGTTGTTGCCGTCCAGATCCTTGTACTTGAATACCCCCGGAATCGTAGCCGTACCGGACAAGAAAGGTATGCCATCTTTCAGCACATAATCCCGGTTATTGTGCGGAATACTCGGATCGCTATCATTTTGCCAAGTAAAATCATCAATCTGGTAGATACCGTCCCACACATAGCCATAGGCTGTACCCAAAGAATGTCCTTCACGCACGATACCGACATCTGTCAGATAACCATCTCCAAATGTTACCGGAATATCGGCCGTACCGCCCAGGCTAGCCACTTTGTTCCTGTTGAAATAGATGTTGAAAGCGGTATTCCATTTGAATCCCTTTTTTTCCACGTTTATGGTATTCAAGGTAAATTCCAACCCTTTGTTTTCCATGTCTCCGATGTTCTGCCACTGCCGTACATAACCGGTCTGCCCTTGAATCTCGGCATTCAACAACATGCCGTTTGTCATTTTGCTGTAGGCTTCAGCAGTAAGGGAGACCCGGCCTTTTAGGATAGCTACATCCAACCCAAGATTATACTGTTCGGTTGCCTCCCATCTGAGGTTTTTATTTTCGCCACGGGTAGGTGCTGTGGCATAGATCAGGTTCCCGTTGCTGGCATAATAGAGCGGGGAGAGTTCCGGTAGGCTTGAGTATGGTGTGATACGGTCATTACCTGTCACCCCGTAGCTCAGGCGCAACCGAAGATCGGAAAATATATCCTGCTTTTTCATAAACCGTTCGTTGAGTACCCTCCAGGAAAATGCTGCTGAAGGGAAATATCCGAAACGGCTACCCCGTCCAAAATTGGACGAACCATCGGCACGCAACGTGCTGGTAAACAAATACCGATCCTTGATATTATAGTTCAACCGTCCAAAAAAGGACATACGGTTTACTTCGTTTACAGCTGTTGTCGTCGGCTGTGTGATGAGGGCCTTGGACATATCATAGGGACCTGTTGATTGATCCTCGAAATTCTGCGATCTCGTGAAAAAGGTCTCATATCTATAGGTATTCAACTCAAAGCCTCCCATAGCCCGGAGCATATGCCCTTTTTTAATTCTTGTATTGTAATTCAGTGTAGTGGTTTGTGAAAAAGCATTTGTCTCTGTATGCCTCAAGGCTCCCCTACCGTTGGGTATACGTCCCCATTCGGTATCGGATCCATAAAATTCCGTCAGTTTGGAATTGGTCATAGTACCGCCTCCCTGTACCCGAAGCATCAGGTTCTTCCTGATATTATACTCCATATAGACATTTCCGACGACACGGTTAAATCCGGTTTCACGGTGCGCTCCCATGATGCTGGACATGAGATGGAGGGGTTCATCTTCGGCAGACGGATTGTAGATCAGTATGGGACGAAAGGTGTAGATACTCTGTATGATCCCTGACCACGATCCACCGCCGCCGCCACTTGAGGCTACACCGGTATTCTTCGTCTTTCCCCAGATGACATTGGTACCGATCTTGACCTTGTCGGATGCCTGATGATCCATTCTCACCCGCCCCGAATAGGACTTAAAATTATTGTTCTTGACCAAGGCATTTTTGTCCTCATATCCTAATGAAGCAGTGTACGTCGTTTTGCCGCTTCCCCCCTGCATAGACAGATTGAGCCTGGAGATAGATCCTTGGCGGAACAGCTCGTCCTGCCAATTGTAACTTGGCAAGTCGGATACATCCCGCGGGGAGTCCACCACACCATCACCATCCGTATCCACCGCCCAAGCATTACTGTTCGGCGTCTGTTCATAGCGATAGTTGGCATATTCCTGTCCACCTATCATATCGATACCTTTGGTAATCTCTTCGATGCCATGCGAGAGGTTGGCCGTGATACTGGTTTTACCGGCTTTGCCCGATTTGGTCGTGATGATGATGACGCCGTTGGCTCCTCTGGCACCATAGATGGCCGCGGCCGAAGCATCTTTGAGCACATCGATAGTCTCTATATCCTGTGGGTTGATAGAAGCTAAGGGATTTCCTGTCGTATTGGTTCCGAGATTGGAAGTAGCGACCTCACTTTCATTGGCATCCATCTGTATTCCGTCGATGACGTATAGCGGTTGACTGCCCCCATTGATGGAACTGGCACCCCGAATCTCTATATTGATCCCCGCTCCCGGTTCTCCCGACTGCATGTTGACCCGTACACCGGCAATCTTGCCCTGTATGGCCTCGGCAAAGGTGGACGAATTGGATTTGGCGATCTCTTCGGCTTTGATACTGCTGATGGCACCGGTGAGATCTCCCCTTTTCTCTGTGCCATAACCTATCACGACGACGTCTTCCAAGGTTTGCACATTTTGTGAAAGGACTATCCTCGAAAAGTCTGCTCCCGCTACGGACATCTCACGACCGGTATAGCCGACATAGGAAAACACCAATACAGCATTTTTGTCCTTTACTTTGATCGCGAAAGTACCGTCTGCCTTGGTCACTGCAATGTTCTTGGTATCCTTCTCCGTGACGACAACACCGACCAAAGGCTGTCCTGCTTGATCCACGACTTTTCCCGATATTGGGAAGCTGGACTGTAATGCTTTGTTGACATCTGTTTCCTTTTTTACTCCTGTATAAGCCGTACCTGAAAACTGTACTGCACCAACAAGCAAGACCGTAAAAAGTAATTTTTGTATTTGCATAAGTTTATAAATTTGGTTGTTTTCATGCCATCACGGGTACATGAAATGCCCGCTCAACAATACAAAGTTAGCCTTGCCATCAGATACATTTCTGCTCTAATCGTTCATTTTATAACACTAATTCGGCATGAGGAGGTGTTTTTATTATAAGTAGAGACGCAATGCATTGCGTCTCTACTCCGACCCCTTGGATTGGGCATACTTGCGAGGTGTATCTCCAAACTTTTTCTTGAATGCCCTGTTGAAGTAAGAGGCATTCTCAAATCCAACCTGATACATGACCTCGTTTACAGAATACCGGTCTTGAGTAAGCAATTGAGCAGCCCGATTGAGCCTCACATCCAAGATAAGGCCATTGATGGACAGTCCGGAATTGGATTTGATAATCCTAAAAAGCTTGGATCTGCTCAGATTGACATTATCACATAAATCTGCTACCGTATACGCATGGTTATCGATGTTTTTCTCAATATCGGCCATGACGGATTTAAAGATTTCATCCGTGTAGGCCGGTACTTCGACCACAGAGGGAGACAACTGCTCCTGCACATGTACAATGTCCGACACGCTATCTTTTGAACTGATGAGATTTCGGATCTTGAGATTCAATATCTTGAGATTAAACGGTTTTTCTATGTAATCGTTTGCCATGGTTTCCAACCCTTCAATCTTGCTCTCATCCGAACCTTTTGCCGAAATGATAATGACCGGAATGTGCGAAAGGTATTTGTGCCTCTTCATGGCTTTTATCAAACTTATCCCGTCCATCAAAGGCATCATGACATCAGCAATGACCAGATCCGGTTGGTGTTTTTTCACTAAGGCCAATGCTTCTTTTCCATTGTCACAGGCAAATACTTCGTAGCTATCCTGTAGGTCATCTATCAGTATATGCCGCAAATCTGTATTGTCTTCGGCAATGACCAGTTTTCTTTTGCCCGGTTCGATATTTCCCTTCTTCTCTTGAGTTGGTTGCTGAGCTATATTTTCGACTATCTCCAGACAAGGAAATGAAAGTGTAAAAGCTGTAAAAGCCCCGTGCTGCTGACTGTCAGGTTGGCTTTCCACAGTAATCTGTCCGCTATGCAGTTCGACGAGATACTTCACAATCGCCAATCCCAGACCAGAACCAACGGTCTCCGCACCGTTATCGATCTGATAAAACGGATCGAAGATCTTCTTTTGGACAGACGGCTCGATATAACTGTTCGTATTGCGTACAGTGACATACGCCTGTTGATCTACTTTTTGGATATCGACCTCTACTTCCGATCCTTCCGGAGTAAATTTCAATGCATTGGAAAACAAGTTCAAAAACACTTGGTCTATCTTATTCCGGTCAAACTCACAAAAAATATCGGGATCATTCCCTTTGATTTTCCAAGTGATCCCTTTGGATGAGGCCAAATCCTCAAACTGTGAAAATATCTGCTTGACAAAAAATGAAAGATCCGTTTTCTCCACATTCAGCTCTACTTTCCCCAGTTCAAATTTCCGTATATCCAATAGTTGGTTGATCAGTATCTTGAGTCTGGAAGCATTTTTGTACACCACTCCAAGTTTTTCCTTGACCTGTTCATTGAGCTTATATTTGTCGAATACCTGCTCCAACGGAGTGGTAATCAACGCCAGTGGTGTCCGCAATTCGTGGGATATATTGGTGAAAAATTGCAGTTTCTCGTCATAGCTTTTCAGTTCCCGTTCCTGTTTGTACTGCTGGAGAGCCAGCTCATTCTTGGTATTGGTCCGAAGAATAGTATATCTTGTGTAGGCATACACCAATGCCAAAAATACCAGAAAATAAAAAAGGTAACCATATCCACTCTGCCAAAATGTAGGTTTCACGACGATCTCAATACGCTTTGGTTGTTCGGACCAGACACCATCACCACTGTGGGCTTCTATCCATAGCGTGTACGTGCCGGGGCTCAGGTTCGAATAAGATACCATCCTTCGGGAGCTATTGGTATAAGCCCACTCCTTGTCAAAACCTTCCAATCTATACCGATAAAGTTCTTTGTTTGACGACTGTGTATGGACCCCTGCAAATTCTACGGTAAAGGTCTTGATGCCGGGATACAACATGACACGCTCTGTGTACAGTAGACTTTTGTCAAGGACGACACGACCTTCAATGCTTTCACGCACATGTATCCTCTTATTATCCAGGATCAGCTCGGTAAACATCAGTCTCGGCGGTACAGGGTTGCCCACGATCTGTCGGGGTGCAAAAATATTGAATCCGTCTATCCCTCCGAACACCAACTCCTCCTCATTGATCTTGTGTGCCGCCCAGACTTTAAAGAAATTGCTCTGCAGGCCATCGTTGACATCGTAATAATTGAATTTGTTCTCTTTCGGATTGAACCTCGTCAACCCTAAAGAACCTATCCATAGGTCGCCGCTACTGTCTTCGATGATGGTCTCTACCTCATCGCTGACGAGGCCGCTGGCTTTGGTGACATGCTGAGCCTGGTATTTTCCATCTTTCCGGGATATAATACTAATCCCGCCCCCTAGAGTCCCTACTACTAGATTGCCCTCTTTATTTTTGAGCAATACCGATACCCAATTGGAATTTATCAGATTGCTATTGATGTCGTAATGTTCTTTGTCCAATAGCTTATAGCTATCCCCGCTGTAGTCTATCAGGAGTCTGTAGATACCTTTTCGGGTACCGATCCATGCCGTAAACCTACCGGTGGCGGCATCGTCCATCAAGACCAGATCGTTGACAATCTCATCATATAGCAATCTAGGTTGTCCATTTTTCTGCACAACTCTTACTTCTTGTTTATCTTTGAGCAGCGCCACACCTTTCTGTGTCAACAGCCATATCATGCCATTTTTATCCTGTTTGATCTTGTTGATTCGACCTATCGGGCTTATATACCCCTCTAATTTCTGAAACAGGATGTCCTGTCTGCCTTTCTCTGCCTTTTGCTGTTCTTCAGGGGATAGATAATACAGACCTCCCCCAATAATACCACCTATCCAAAGATTCTTGTCTTTGTCGTGAAAAAGCGCCCCAATATTGCTTCGGTTGCTTACGGAGGCCCCGGTTAGGAAAAAACGATAATGGTTGGTCTTCCGGTCGAATAAGGCCAATCCCTTTCCTTTTGTTCCTATCCACAATTTGTCCGGTTCGGCTGCTGAAAAACAGGTGGCCTGCCTATTGAGATCATCCCAGTTGGACTGCGCATCCGGATAGGCATTAAATTTCTGGTTGTAGGAGTTGAAATATTTGACTCCCTGCCCGGTGGTACACAAAAAGACGGTATTGAACGAATCTTTGAAGATATAGCGTATCTCGATATGCCCTGTATTAAATCTGTTTCTAACTGGACCAAGATTACCCGACAAGAGATCCTCTTCCATGATGATATCCAATCCATGCTCCGGTGTACCGACCCAAATTGTTTTTTCTTCCTTGTTGATCAATAGGGATATGACTGTATAATTCCGTATTTTGGTCAATTCTCCTGTCTGAAAATCAAATTTGTACAACCCATCCGCACATCCTATCAGTAGATAATAAGACTCTCCTGCTTCGAGTTCCCGAATAACGTTGCAAAACTTAATATCATTGGGTAAGAATCTTGCAAGAGTATAACTCTTGGGAGTCTTAGCAGCGACTTTGTAAACACCCGAACCTGAAGTAAAGTATATCCTTTGCTGATGATCTTCAAATATACAAGCCACCTCACCCATTGGGCTGTTTTCTACTTCTCGGAATACCGCTTCCGCCACAGCTTCATCTTTTTTTAAAGCGGCGACCACAACCCCCTTGTCGGTGACCACCCACAACCTCCGCTGCGAATCGAGCAATACGGCTGAGACTGTTTCGGCATTGTGGGGCAAGGTATAGTGGATAAAGCGTTCGGTGACAATATCAAAAAAATTGATCCCTCCGCCCCCTGTTCCGAGCCACAGTCCATTGTATACTTTGTCAAAGGCAACCGCCGTTACCCTGTTATTGATCAGCGAGCCGGGATCTTTGAAGTTTGTTTTATAAACTTTCAGTTCCAATCCGTCAAACCTACATAACCCATCCAAGGACGAAAACCATACGAAGCCGTTGTCATCCTGCGTCGCCTGAAAAGAATCGGTATGGGGAAAATCCTCGATAGATTGCAGTCTCTGGGCATGAACCGGATTGACCCAAACACACAGTCCCACGATAAGTCCAATAACAATAGCATAGAAATTTGAATGTGTTCCCCTCATACAATAAAGCTCAAAACCCCGGAATAAAATAAACATAGCGGTTCATCGCAAAATAATGAAAAATAAAATTTTTACGCCTCTTCGTCAAAAATATTTTCAAATTTCACGAAGTCTGACACCTGAATTAGCAAAACGCCCGACATGTCGGGCGTTTTGCTAATATGCTACTTCTTTTCCAACTCTGCCATTTTTTTCTTCTGCTCTTCGGTTAGGATGCTATTCACTTTGTGCTCACGTTCTCTTTGATTTTGCCAAGATGCCTTCTTTTGCTCTTCGCCTTTCAAGGTTTCCTTGATCTCTGCTCCTCTTTTTGCGGATTCCGTAAAAAATCCACGTATCTGCTGTGCCTGTTGTTCGTTGAGGTTTAGGTTCTTTGTATAATAGTTTACTCGCCCGTTGATCCACGACTCGATTCCTTTGGGTAGTCCTGTACTGTGTGGTACTAGTGTTGTGGTCGTTTTTGGAGTTTCCTGTTCAGCACTTTTCGGTGTTTGTTGTGTGCTAGTGACTTTGGATTCCTGCGATTCGGTTTGCAGATATTTGGCTATAGCAGAAGCCAGATCACGTCCGAATACGCGCGTGTTCTCTGCCGTGACCACTGTACCGGAAGCGTTGGCATAAGGCATCTCTATCGTACTGACCAACCTGACACTGTTCATCGAGTGTGCCCAATCCGAGAAACGGCTGTCCTTTTTGCCTTTATTCCACGATGTACCAAACTTGATGTTGTTACTTTCCTTATAAGGCAATGAATTTTTTACCGAACGCTCCAGATGTGCCGAAAACAGACTTTGCTGTACTTGCGTAGGTTCACGGAAATTTTCGACCATATAGACACTTTCATGGCTACCTCCACTAATGAAAGGACAATGTATATCCAATGCCACCTTGATACTCTGCCCGCCCCACTTGGGAACAAAAGATTTGAGTGCAGAAACGCTCGCCCACAAACTTTCTCCTTTATAATCACTATTGTGATCTCTTGGGCGTTGGTTTTTTCCCTGTCTGCTCTCTTCTACCCCATCCTTGTCCATAAAAGGGATAAGTAGAAATTCCACATTTTCCCGCAGCCATTTTCCATCGGTATCATCTTCTAATACAGCTTCAATCAGACCTTCCAAAACAAAACTGCCCATGGACTCACAAGCATGATGACGTGCTGTAATCAACACCTTATGTGATACATTGCCCGCTACCTTGCCAATGTGCAGGCACTCGACTTTTCTTCCTCCCTCTGATACGGTCAATCCTCTTTCGTACACATTTGGATGGTTCTTGTATCGTTCCATAAAGCGTGTATAATCAGCTTCTGTATAAGGAATAACGGCGCTCAGTTGTACAACCGAAGTATTCGAAGGAAAAGTATAGGTAAATGAATGTGCAGTTGTGTTTTCCTTTCCTGCCCATGTCCACGTCTTGCCTTCATCCAAGCTGATGGCCGGACCATGTACTCCCACGACTTGCATCTTTTTGACGTCTTCCCAAGGGTGGGTAAAATTAAACGTATAGGTTTTGCCCGGCGTGGCTCCTTTTACCTTAAAGTTCCAATAGAACCAATTACCCCAGATACCATTGATATCCTGATGGATATAAATCTGGTCTCCTACAATGGAATCGACCAGGATATTTCCGCCGGGATAGTCATTGTATATGGTCAGAGGAGCGTTGATTTTGCTTGTCTGTGCAAAAGTTGAGGTCATCATATAGCCCATACAAACCACGAGATAAACAGATCGAGATAATAAAGGCACACGCGGCACGCGTGTGCTTACTTTCTGAATAAAACTATTTTTTGTCATGTACTAAAATGCATGTTATTTAATTTGGTTGCCCTCTATCACGACGCCCGGATTATCTTCCTTTGGTATATCCATCGGTTTTTCTACGCCGATAAATGTATTGCTTTTCACATACATACCCTGTGTCCCTTTGGCAACTATACCTTCTTTACTGTGTTCAATAATATTGCCGACTACACGTATCTCGGTCATCCAAGGCGATGTACGCTCCACCTGCTTACGGTCTTCATCGGAATGAAAAACAAGTGTTTCTCCTTCTTCCTGATTTCGGATGCCAATAGCGCCTGTAATACCGTGACGTGACATCCAGCCCGAATGCATTACTTTATTGCCTTCTATACGTACATTTTTAGGCACCACGCCTTCACCTTCATGGATAGCGCCACCAATCATAATCGCCGGATACATGATATGGTCAAACGTATTGTTGAGAATATTGACGTTGGTATTGCGGATCAGGCTGGCACTGCCGGCAATATTGCGAAAAGTAGAATTGCTCAGTGTGTACTCATCTATGTTCCAACCGTATATATGGCAAAGTGTTTCTTCGTTGACAAAATCGGGAACCGGTTCGGTAAATGTCAGCACAAAACCACGTTCCTGTTTTTCGGTGGGTTTCATTTCGGATTTTTGAATAGTGCGCAATATCTCCTCCTTGCCGTTCCAAAAACCTACTTTTGACCCCACGGGAATAGGAAAAGCAGCCCCTTTTTTCTTTTTAAGCCAAACCGTATGCTTATCCATTAGCTTGTGCGACCATAAAAACGATCCGTGTACATTCTGCCCATCCCAACGTACACCTTCCATATAGATTTCATCCATGACAACCTTGCCACGACAAGCGTACAGCTTCCACCCATCCCGGGAGCCCACTGCAAGTTGATTGTCAGGCGCAATAATCTTTATCTTTTTTGCAGTAATGTTTTCACATGCCTCCGCACGCATACAAAAGCCAATGGTATTATACGTCCATACATTTTCTACAGAAAGATCATCACACATATAGAAATTGACCTGTATACCCTGATAGGAAAAATGCCAGCTCAACCCTTCGCCGACGGCTACTTTTGAAGCTAACGTAGGCGAATGAAGCTGCATGACCCGGTCGGCAGGATCCCCCACTACATGCCAGGTATATTCTTCTCTTTTCTTGTACACGTCGCCTCCATAAGTCGGGCTTTCCACTTTTTTCAGTGTCTTGGTCGAAAGATCCCAAATATTGCTCGTGAAAAACAATGTATTGTCTATGACCGGATTGCCTTCAAATATTTTGACCTTGACGGTTTTTCCATCATTGGCAATGACTTCACCTGCCGTAGAATACCTAGGGTTATTATCGAAAACAATGTTTTGCAAATGAAAGTTAGGACTACGGCGCACAGACAAAATAGGCCTGCCGTGCATATCATCCCTAAAATCATAATGCCGAAGAAAAGTTGTTGCCGGGTTTCTTTCCTTGTCCGTCGCGCCGCTGAATGTAAAACCACTCAATTCCGCAACTTCAATCGCCGTATTCTTGGACGCATCCCCTACAAACAGGTCATAGGTTCCGGCATCAAACAGCAATTGTTCGGCCTTCACTGTTTTGACATAGTTCAATGCCCTCTTTATGGCTGCTATATCGCATTTTCCGTCATTGGGTATTGCGCCGAAATCAGCTACTTTAACAATTTTGTCCTGTGCCTGAGCCATCTGTCCCATTGATACGAACAAAGCTATGAATACCGGAATCTTTTTAAATTTCATGTCTATATTATTGAATATCATTATTAACTATACGGGCTCCGTAATTATAATCCGGATGTACATCAAGTGCATTTTTCACATGGATAAACTTGTTTTTCTCGATGACGATCCCTTGTGTTTCGTCTGCAACAATACCATATTCGCAATCCTTTATCGTATTTCCTACGATATGGACGTTTCTGATCGGAGGTGACACTATTCGCTCTTTACCATCTTTGCGCAGAGGGTCCAAGGTATCCGGAGCTTCATTAGGCCTTTGGTTCCGGATACCTATGGCTCCCCGGGTTTTGAAGCGGGGTATCCAGCCCGAATTGGAAATCACATTATTCTCTATCCGTACATCTTTAGGCACCAGACCTTCGCCCTGCCGGATAGCCGCCCCAATCACTACTGCGGTGTACATGATATGGTCAAAGGTGTTGTTCTTGATCGTGACATTCGTGTTTCGGATCAAACTGGCTGTGCCGGCGATATTCCGAAACTCCGAATTGCTCAACACATAATTGTCTATATTCCATCCATATACCTGGCAAAGGGTTTCTTCGTTCACAAAACCAGGAATATCCTCTTTGAACGTAAGGACAAAACCTCGTTCTTTTTTCTCGGTCATCTTATGCTCCACTTTCTCCACGGTAACGATAGTTTCTGTATCTCCATTCCAGAAACCTATCTTTGATCCCACCTGTATAGGAAAAGTCACTCCCCGTTTTTTCTTGAGCCAAATTGTTTTTTTATTAAGGATCTCATGTGGCCACATAAAAGAACCGTGCACATTCTGTCCATCCCAACGCACGCCCTCCATATAGATTTCGTCCATCAGCACATTGCCCCGGTTAGCAAACAATTTCCAACCATCACGTGGACTCACAAGAAGCTGATTGTCGGGTGCTATCACCTTTACGCGGCGTGCTGTAATGTTTTCACAGGCCTTTGCTTCCATGGCAAAGCCGATGGCATTGTACGTCCATACGTTTTCTACATGTAGATCGTTGCATGAATCAAAAACCACCTGTCTGCCATCCCAAGAAAAACTCCAGCTAATGCCATCACCAACTGCCACTTTAGAGGCTACAGCTGCTGAATTAAGTTTCATGATACGGTCTGCCGGATCACCTACCACATGCCAGGTATATTCTTCCTTTTTCTTGTCTACATCCGATCCATAAGTCAGACTTGGTTGCTTTTTAAGTGTTTTGGTGGATATATCCCAAGCGTTTCCGGTGTAGAAAATGACTCCATCAATCACCGGATTACCTTCAAAAATCTTGACCGTGACTGATTGTCCGTCATTGGCAATAACCTCTCCCGCTGTGGAATAGCGCGGATTGTTGTCAAAAATAAAATTTTGCAAACGAAAATTTGCACTCTTGTTCACATGCAAAATCGGTCTGGCATACAGCGCATTTTTGAATTCGTAATGACGCAGAAATGTTGTTGCTGGTTGTCCCTGTGCATCGGTCGCTCCCATCATCGTAAACCCGTCTAGCAATTGTACGTCTATTGCAGTGTTCTTTCTGGCATCTCCCACAAATAAATCATAGGTTCCGGCATCAAACAGCAATTGTTCGGCCTTCACTGTCTTGGCATAATCCAATGCCCTTTTTATAGCTGCTATATCGCATTTTCCGTCATTGAGTATTGCGCCGAAATCAGCTACTTTAACAATTTTGTCCTGTGCCTGGGCCATCTGTCCCATTGATACGAACAAAGCTATGAATACCGGAATCTTTTTAAATTTCATATACTTTTCTTTGTTATTTATTATTTCTCTCTTTTCGAACGACCAATACCGCTCCACCGTTTTTTTCTATGTTTATTGTGAGTTTACTGTTCAATATTTGTATGTTTTCTGCTATAAAGGGGATAATCATCTCACTATAATGTCTATCCTTGGCATTGATTTCCCTACCAATAGGATTGGGTACACTATCCGGGGCATCCCTATACAATAAAGCCTCTTTGACATCGATATGCAAGGGTGCAAGATCTATCTCATACGTTTTCCTGTCGCTGCCATTCAACACACCGATATACCAATCGTTACCTTTTCGTCGTGCCATGACCGCCAACTCCCCGATTTCACTACCGGGCAATACGACCGTTTCATCCCATACCGTGGGGATCTGCTTGATGAAGGGCAAAGCATCCTTTACAGCTGGGTGTTTTAACAAAATTTCCGGGTTCTCCGCAATAACTTGAAGAGGTGAAGTAAACAATATCAACGTGGCCAGCTGATGCGCCCATGTGGTCTCACCTGTAGCCGTAAATGCCAAGGGAGTATAATCACCATGGCCCAATACAAATCGGGTGAAAGGCAATGCTGCATTATGAGCAGCCGTGATAGGTCCTTCGGGATGTGTATTCAGTTCCAGTCCCCGGATGCCCTCACGGGTCAGTTCATTGGGATATCTTCTGATTTCCCCTATAGCGGTCTGTATGCCGTGAAAGTTGACCATCATCTTTCGCTTTGCGGCATGACGAAGTACAGCTTCATCAAAATCGATCAAGCTTTTTTCTTCCCCATCCATAAAATCCACTTTGATTCCCGCTACACCTACGGCTTTCAAACTATCCATAAACGTCTGCATCACCTGATAATCCCCTTTGGGAAAGTTCAATTCTTTGGAATGCTTCCATACCCATGTGATCACGCCATTTTCTGTTCCATAGCGACAAACGTCTGCTAAGGCATTCCATTTATCGGGCCATTTTTCCCAATTTGCATCCACAAGATTATGCTCAAACCCAAGCTCCTTGGCATAGTCTACCATCTGTTTTTGTAGCTCGGGCGTACCCGTAAAATTAGACCACCAACTCCAAACTGATCGTCCAGGCTTGATCCAACTTCTATCAGCGAATAATTCGGGATCGGGTTCGGGGTTTAAGGACGTGATGATCGTTTGCTGATTGACCAATTGGTTGAGGTCGTCGGCTACCAGAGCGACACGCCAGGGGGATATTACAGCTCCCTGAATTGAAAAACCTTTATCTCCCTCAAAAAAATTGGCTTTTATTGTATTCTCCGGCAATGCTTCCAGGCGCATACCGCTGTAATTGAACAATCCGGCTTCTGCCAAAAGGCCATACGATCCATTTGCATATTCGAAAATCAGGGGCTTTCCCTGTACATTACCCATTTTCGAAATCGTGGGGAGTTGTTCTATGGTGGTAGACAGCCATTCGCCTGCATAAGATTTCAGTTTCCAATTGTTGTTTCGTTCAAAGAACCATACTTTCGTCTGTGCCGGAATAGTCCATGACGACCCTTCTCCCAACACGTGATGTGTTGCATGCCCGTTATCTAGCTTATACCGATAGGCTATTCCTTCATCAAACATCCGTACCTCCAGCTGTTCGCCTCGATCAAATACCAGGACGTATTCATTCCACTGTCGTTCCACGGCACTGCTGATACCCATTACATCCACGACCTCTTTTTGACTGAATGGCCCCTTTATTTCTTTAAGAATTGTAAAAAGACTGTCTTGTCCTTGAACGGACAACCCCAGCTTTCCTTTTTCTACAAAAACGAAATCATTTTTGGAGGCTTGCAGAGCATAATGTCCCGTGCCGTCAAGAGTTATTTTCGCACGAACGGTAGCATCGGGACTAACAAACGACAAGTCTTTTTTCTTCATGCCACAGGCATAAAAAAACAGGCTAATAATCCCTACGCTTAATAAAGTATTGATTTGGTTATATAATCGAGACATGATGATCATTCTTTTACTTTTTACTGATTGCTTTTTCCTGTATTTTATCTTTTGGTCGAAGTCGGCGGTTCACTTCCCCACCAATTGTCCCCTGGATCAAAATCTGTAGAAAGGAATTGTCGTCGTTGAGCTTCCAATTCCGGCATCTTTATATCTTTTATTTGCTGTAAATATTGTTTTTCTTTTTGGGCATCGTATTCTGGATCGGACATCGGATAGCGTGCGCCTGTCTGTGTCAAATAGGCCTGCAATTCTTTCCAAAGGTTCTTCACTTGATTGGGGTAACGAGCTGATATATCCTGTTGCTCTCCCGGATCGGCTTGCAAATTATAAAGTTCGTTTCGACCATCTTCATAATAATGGATCAGTTTCCACTCTCCTTTGCGTATCATGGAAGACGGTTCCCCTCCTTGGTTGCCATAATGCGGATAGTGCCAGATAAGGGAACGTTGTCCTATTTCGCTTCCTTGTAGCATAGGTGCCAGACTTTTGCCATCTTTATGTTCTTCTGGCTTTAAGGACAAACCGCACAGCTCCAGCAATGTCGGATAAAAATCTGTATTGATAACCGGTGTGTCAAATTGCTTTCCGTTTGCCAATCCCGGCACTTTGATGAAATAAGGCACACGGATACCACCTTCAAACTGATAGCCCTTGCCTCCTCGTAAGGGTAGGTTAGCAGTCGCAAAAGCATCTCCCGCGGATACCCCTCCATTATCTGAGGTAAAGACGACAATGGTATTGTCTGCAATCCCGGCTTCTTCTAAGGCTCGCAATACAATACCCACCGCATCGTCCATCGTCTCTACGAGACCGGCATAGACCGGATTGTCCTGCACTTGGCGCATCGGCAGGTATTTTGCCATCTCAAAGCCTTTATCGGCAATACCTCTTTTTTCGGCTTTGTCGCGGTATTTCTTCCATTTGTCCCTTGTCGTTTGGATCGGGCCGTGAACGGCGTAAAAAGACAAAAAGGTGAAGAAAGGTGTTCCGGTAGTATTGGGGTTATTTTCCCGGATAAATTTTGCTGTTTCTTTCGCTAAGCATATACTTAGGTTTTCGCCGGGTTCTTTATTCTCCAGCTTCGGATTTTTCCAGGGTGAAAAATATCCTCCTGCGGGGCTACCATACCCCCAGCCGCCGATATTAACGTCGAAGCCGTGGTCTTCCGGCCAAGATCCCTGATTGCCCAGATGCCATTTTCCGGCTAGAAAGGTTTTGTAACCTCCGGCCTTCAACGCTTCGGGCAAGGTTGTGTAGGCGTGATGCAGTGCGGTATCGTAGGATGCCGGTAGCAATTTGCTATAACGTTGCTGCTTCCGCCAGGCTGTACCGTATCTTGCCCCGATATAATCGGTAATGCCATGCCGCGCGGGAGATCTTCCCGTAAATAGGCTCGCACGGGACGGACTACAGACTTGACTGGCGGAATAGCCGGTAGTAAATATTGTTCCTTCTCGTGCGATACGATCGATATTAGGCGTTTCATAATAGGTACTACCTGTACAGCTGAGATCATGGTAGCCCAGATCGTCTGCCAATATAAATACAATATTCGGACGATTGGGCTGTTGCTGTGCAAACACACTAAATCCTGTCAGTTGCAGGCAACCCAACAGGAATGAGATCATGTAACGTATTTTATCCATTATATATTTTTATATCGTCACACTGGGCACACGCGGCACGCGTGCCGCGTGTGCTTGAATTTGGACAGTTACACAGTAATTCCATATCTATTTCAACTCTTCAAATTTTTTCTTCTGATCGTCGTTCAGCACTTTCAATAAGCTGTCTTTGCGATCTTTGGTATTTTGCCACAAAGCTTTCTTCTGTGTATCTCCTGTTTCTTTTTCCTTGATTTCCGCGGCTTTTTTTGAGGTGGACAGCAATACTTCATGAAATGCCTGTGCCTGCTTGCCGCTTAGTCCCAAATTTGTTGTATAGTATGCCACACGTTCGTTGACCCAACGTTCGATAAACGCATCATCTACCGCGCTTGCCCCTTGCTTTTTGTCGGCTGCGACTGCGTTTGTGTTAGCTTTGGCACCTCCGCCTTGCATTTTCTTTAATTTCTGTTGTTGTTCGGCAGTTAAAACAGTCTGTAATTGTTTGTTACGATCAGCCGTATTGCGCCATATAGCCTTCTTCTGTGCCTCGCCGGTCTCTTTTTCTTTGATTTCTTCTGCTTTTTTGGCCGTGGTCAGCAATATTTCATGCACTTGTTTAGCCTGTTCCTCGCTCAAGCCTAAATTTTCAGTATAACGCTTTGTCTCTTGAACAGCCCATCTGTCTGCATATGTTTTCTCCTGGGCAACCAGTGTCATCGTACTGCCCAATACGAGTACGAAAGTCAATAGTTGTTTTATGTTGTCCATCACTTGTTTTTTTATTTGTCAATACTAAGATATCACTCCGTTTCTATTTTTTCTTGCTCCTTAATTCCTTAAATTTCTGCTGTTGCTCCGGAGTCAAAATTTCGTTCAGCTGCTTAATCCTATCTTGACCGACACGCCACAAAGCTTTCTTTTGTGCGTCATCCGCCGGTCCTTCTTTCTTGATTTCCTCCGATTTTTTAGCCGTAGTCAGTATGATTTCATGTGCTTTCACTGCTTGCTCCTCTGTCAACCCTAACTCCTCGGTATACTGTTTTGTCATCTTGGCCGCCCATCGGTCTGCAAATGTTTTTTCCTGGGCCTGTACCGCTAAACCAATTGAACACAACACGGCTACGACTACTGTTAATACTGTTTTTTTCATTTTAATCGTTTTCATAACATTTAATTTTAAAGTATCTATTATTTGTTTGTATTTTCTATTTTTCAGTCTTTGATCACTATGTTTTTTGTCGATTCTTTTTCTACGAGCACCTTGTTCTTTACATTTTTATAGGTATTGTTCCTTATTGTCACGTTTTGGGCATTTTTGAGCCCTATTGCACCCATTTCCTCGTTGAAACTCATGTCTTCGAAGGTATTGTTCTCGATCAGAATGTTCATGTTATACGGCTCCTTGGTAAAATGGGGATGTTGTTCAAGCGTCGTGATGGCTCCTCCATATATACCTCCGTATTCATTCCCATACATACTCGTGTATTTGTTGATCCATCCGTTGGAGATAAAGTGGTTGTTCCTGATCACGATATTATCCACAAATGCTCCTGTATTTATACTAGTCGTTCCGAATCCAACAGCATGGTATGCGTTATTTCGAAACACGTTATTCTCCAATAATAGATTTTCACTTTCATATATCAGACCAGTACCAAAATTATCCTCAAATACGGAGTTTTTAATCACGGCACTTTCCCATTGGGGGGGAGTAATGTAAGTGCCCACAACAGCTTCTTTTGGTAGAGCTTCCATAAATATAACACGGTGATTCTTTTCCTTTTTGTTTTGAAGCACCTCCACCGATTTGATTTGTCGTCTCATCGGCTTATCGCCACACCAAAAGTACACATTGTCCCCTGCCTGCAAAATGGTCTCCGCATGTGCGGCTGCGGTATACGAAGTTACCATTGTCTTTTCGTCTACGAGTTCCTTTATTTTGATAAAATTGACGCGACTTACCAATGGATCCCAACGCACACCTTTGATATACAAATTGTTTACCAGCAACTGACCTCTACTGTTTGATATATAAATACCATCGCGGGGTCCTGCCGCCAATGAATTGCCCTCCGGTTTGATCTGCATGTTGCGGATGGTCACATTCTTTGAATCATTGATTCTAAAAGCTACGGTAATCGCATTGTACATGTGGACGTTATTCAGGTCAATATTCTTACAATTATAGAAGTATACGCCATAGCCTGAGGAGCTGTGCGCCGCATAATGCCATGAGATACCGTCCCCAACTTCAATTTTATCCAAAAAGGGCATGTTCTTGATGGCGTACACCACCTTGCCGGGCCTGTCTACGCGATGCCATAAGTTTTCAAAATAGGGGGCTTTCATGTTGATGGTCAAAGCATCCACGTGCTTCAATTTCTTTGTCTTCAAATCCCAGGCATTGGCCGAAAAACATTTCATACCTTCAAAGTGGGACATACCCTCAAAAATCTCTACTTCTACACGTTTTTGTGAAGGGTCTATGGCGATGATCTTGCCAGATGTGGAAAATCGGGGTTTCAGATCAAAGATGATGTTTTCTATACCGATATTCTCACTGTTTTTCCAATCTAAATGACGGCTGAATTTGAGATCATCGTTATTTGCCAGCTTGGCGTTTACTTCCAAAATAGTAGCCGGCTGCCCATCATGTGCTATCTGCCCTATGAGTTTGATATTTTTTACACCATCAATGGTGATAGTTGGCTGCGTCCATTCCCCTCCCTGTAAATTGTACACGCCTTTTTCGAATACTACATATGGTTTATTATCAGCATTAGCGTGTTGTATAGCCTTTTTGATAGGATTGGTATCATTCTGTCCATCATCCGGAATAGCGCCAAAGTCTTTGACAAAGACCGAATTCTCTGCAGTAAACCCGGAGATTTCTCCAGCCTGCACCTCCAAGTTTGTAGCTAATAAGGCTACCGCAAACATGCCTAAAAATTTCTTTTTCATCTGTTTTCTATTATCTCTAGATTCTTTTCTTATTCAACCTTTTGTTTATTCCATATTGTTACATACCTTCAGTTCCTCCTTTTACCGGCTTCCCCCGAAGCAAAATCCTACCTAAGTAGATAGCTGTGCGATCGTATTTCTCGGGGTTTGCGGTAATGTCTTTCAACTTAGTAGGCCCTAATATCTCGTGTTTATCCGCTTTTGCAGGAGATATCTTCAATGTTACTTTATGCTTTCCGGGTTGCAACTGGATGACATCATACTGCCCGCGGTATCGGTTGTTGCAATAACTATTGAACCGATTTAGTACAGTATCGCCATCCAATCCACTGACTTGACGCAACCGATACCCCCGTTCGGTAATCATTTTCACACCTACCGGCTGGTCATTGATCCACACAGAGAGTTGTCCGGCTTCCGGACCGCCAATGTCAAAGAAACCAAACTGATCGCCTTCAAAGAAAAAAGTGAAGGACGCTCCCGGCTTTTCCGCGGTCATGATCGTGTCAAACCACCCTTGAAACTGCTTGAGTGCCGATTGCTTCGTGACAACTGCTGTCCAGTCTGGATCAAACACCGCGATTTCCCGCGGATCATACATCCCGGCTTCTTCCCAAGCGGCCGTCATCAGCGGAGCAGGAAGCGCATGGGCTGTCGGGGTAGCCAATTTATCCATTTTCTCCATCGCCCGTGCAATTGCGGCAGCATATAGATCGCCACCGGCCCTGGCCGGATGGATGCCGTCTCTCGAAAATAATATACGGTCTCCGGCCTGCTGCAGGGTACCTTTCCAAACAAGTTTGTCCTGTGCTTCCAGTGCGGCCGGCTCCATTCCCAAATGGATCGTCGGCAGATTATAATGTTGGGCAATACGTTCCAAACCTTGAATATTAGGGGGCACTTCGCCGCGTTCGTAATATGCCGTCTGACCGTTCTGAATCGTATAGATCAGGCAAATATCTGTATAGGGATTGGCTTTGATGATCTGGCGAACCATGCCTTCCATGCCGGGCTGATAAGCCCCATTGACGGCAAACTCAATAAAGATCAAATCGGGCTGATGCCGAAGTACCTGCTCACGGATACGAAATGCGCCCAAATCCGTACCCGTACCGGACACACCGGCATTCACCCATTTGAACGCGGCTTTTGGAAACCGGTTTTGCATATACCGAGCGGTCTGCATCCGATAGCTGTCCCTGCTCTGCGTAATGCTACCACCGATAAAGGCTACGGTGATCTCTTTTCCATTTTTGGCTTTATGGAGCAAGTTGGGGATGCCCGATCTCACCGTACATTCGTTACTGTGCGAGAAACTGCCCGGTACAACAGGCTGTACGTTATCATTTGGCACGGTAAACAATAACGGGGAGCTTCCTCCCTGGGAAGCAGCTATCTTATCAAGATCACTGCTGTCCTGTGCATGCCCCATTGACACAACAAGCAGGACAAGTCCAGACCATAAAACTGCAATATAATATCGTGTCTTCTTCATCATTATTTGTTGTTTTGTTTCTTTTGTCGTTGAATCTCCCAATATTCTTTAAGCTCTGCCAAGCCTAAAAATGCGGGTTCTTTTGCCATCTCTTTTTTCCAGGCTTCCAGTTCTTTTACCAAAGCGTCATACGCTTCTCTATTCTTACCGCTTTTCAGTAGATTGTTTTTTTCCGAAACATCATCATCCAGGTTATAGAGTTCGTTCCCATTTGGTTTTGTCAGTACTTTGAACGCTCCATTGCCGTTACGGGCCACATACAAGTCCCTGTCATACATCCGCCAAAAAAGCGTTCTGTCGGGTGCCGTTTTTTCCGGGCGGGTCACCACAGGAACCAGGTCTATACCATCCAGCTTGTTTTTGACTTTTACGGGGCGTCCCAAATTTGCCGCCACGGTAGAAAAGATATCCAGGGAAATGACAGGTGCATAATATACTTGATTAGGTTTTATCTTTGCCGGCCAACGCATGGCAAAGGGTACACGGATGCCACCTTCGTACCATGTGGATTTACCTCCACGCAATATACCGTTGTCGGAGGCATTGGCGTTTTTTGGTCCGCCATTGTCTGACAGGAAGAAAACCATGGTGTTTTCGGCAATCCCCAAAGCATCCAATTGATCCAATAAACGTCCCACACCGTCATCCACCGCACTGACCATAGCGGCATAGATGCGTCGTTTCTCGTCTGCGATGTGCTTGAAGCGGTCCAGATATTTCTCTGTCGCCTGCAAAGGCGTATGTGGCGCATTGTATGCCAGATAAAGGAAAAATGGCTGATCCTTGTTATCCTTGACGAAATTTACCGCTTCACGGGAAAAAGCATCCGTAAGGTATTCCGTTTCATTTTCAATCACTTGTCCATTGCGTTGCAACTTGGTTCGATAGCCATGCTCTTCGTTACCCTCTGCGTCATATTCGGACTGAAAAGTCCAATCCTGCGGAAAATAACGATGTCCTCCGGCGAGAAAACCAAAAAATTCATCAAATCCACGTTTGTTTGGGTGATGTACTTCGGCATGTGCTCCGACGTGCCATTTGCCGGATAGCATCGTACGGTACCCGGCTGTTTTCAGCATTTCTGCCATGGTCTGTTCGGTTTTGGGTAGTCCCATTTCGGGATCGCTTGGTGCAAAAACAGGTGTACGATCAAAACCAAACCTACTCTGATAACGTCCGGTAATCAATCCTGCACGGCTCGGCCCACAGACCGCAAAGGTGACATAGCCTTGTGGAAACTTCACACCTTCATCCGCGATACGATCTATATTGGGCGTCGGGATATCCTGACATCCGTTAAATCCCACGTCATTGTTTCCCATGTCATCCGTCAGGATAACAATGATATTGGGGCTTTTAGTGTTGCTGCTTTTTTGTCCATAGCCTGTAAAGGCAACCATCATGACAACTAAGCCTATTGTGCTCTTTAAAAGTATCGCATTCATTGTTGTCTATTTTATACGCTCTCTTTGGATTCCACCTTCTGCCAAGGCGACCATTGGCTTTCCATACCTTCGCTTTCTTCCCTGATCCTCACCTCATATCCCTCCGGATCTAAAAGGTTTATTTTCGCAGAACCTTCCAATTCTGTCTCAAATTCACGTACATTTTCGGGGGTTCCTGCACGACGATACTGGATACGATAACGGCCGTCATGACGTTTTACTTCATATCCTACCACGAGCCCATCCGTGACCTGCATAGCCTTTCGAATGACCGGAGGTAGTGCCGCACCTGCAAATTGCAGTTCATGGGACAAGGGTTTGCTTTGTCCCTTATGGTTGGCAACATATAGCTGCACTTTTCCATTTCCGGACAATTGCTTTTTGGAAATATCTATAGAGGAGGCTATGGTCTTGACCGTATCCCCTCCGGGCAGAATCAAAACGATCTCATTTTCGGGCAATACAGGTTTGAAATAAAATCTTGCCGCGGTATCAGAGATCAAGAGTTGCGTTATCTCCGGTTGGGTCGGAACATCGCTATAAACAAAGCGTTCATAAACGTGATGACCTGTAGGGTTGAGCAAACTCACCTTGACAGACGATATATTCTTTCCCTTTTTTGCCGGGGTAAAAGTATGTTGGACACGGTTGTCCCCGGGACGGATCGTTTCCAATACAATGGCATCCTTTCCATAGTGCTGTCCGTTTTTGTCATACGTCTCCAATTGCAATTTGTAATCATACAACACATGAGTCGGCAATGCATTGCTTGCCCTAGGGTCGATGGTCACTACGACTTTATTTTGACGGACATTCCAATCGGCATCCAAACCGGCTATCGGTGCAAATGCATCACGGATCTGCCGTGCGGCCCGTTTTGGGGTACGCCATACATCCACTACACCCCAGGTACGATCACCGCCCAAGGGTGTGCCTTTGTAATCACTCCGATAATCATTGTAGGTCCAGAGTGAAGCTCCCGCGACATACGGCAATGACGCCGCACGTCGCAGTCTGTCTGCAAGACGTGCATCTAGCGTATCATCGGGGTGGTGGCCTACCTGATCCTGCCCAAATTCTGTCACCAGAATCAATTTATCCGGCCAGCGCTGATGGATCTTTTGAGCAGACTGCACAAAATCACCATAACTATTGAAACAGAGCATATCGGCATGCTGAGCAGGTTCTGCTTTGGGATCATTGTCCCTAAAAGAGGTGAACGAAACGTAAGTAACTAAACGCGTGCTGTCCAGTTCTTCCCGTACATACCGCATCATGGAGATGACATATTGCGACTGTTCGCGGCTCATAGCCCATTTTTTTCGATCTTCTGTCTCTGCGGCCAATTCATTTCCCATACTCCAGCCGATCACTGAGGGATGGTTGTAATCCCGTGCGATCGTTTCTCTGAGCCACTGTCGGGTAAGTGGATTGTTTTCAAATGCCTGTGGATCTTCCACTCCCCAGACGGGAATCTCGCCGAGGATGAGCATACCTATTTTATCGGCATACGCCAACAGTTCGGGAGACAGGGGGGCGTGCATCATACGTGTCAGGTTACACCCGAGGCTTTTCATGTGGTCCAGATCTTTTTTGATAAGCCATAGCGGTTCGGTATTGCCCACGGCGCGGTGATCGTGTACACGGTTGAATCCCATAAGTTTAACAGGTTCGCCGTTCAAAAGGAGCTGCTGCCCCTTGATCTCCACCTTGCGAAAACCAAAAGTACTACGTTTTTGATGCTGTGCCTGCCCACCTTGGTTTACTGTGATTTCACAGCTATACAGATTGGGGCGATCGATATGCCATAGCTTGACCGCATCGGTCAACTGCAAGGTCAACTTCTGCGTAGTGGATCTTTCGTCCGATAACGTCACTGTATAACTCGTATCTTTAAGTACAGAAGTATACCGATCATCTGCAAACAGTTTTACCGAGACACTTATCTCATTTTTGTCCAACGTATTGTTTTCTACCCGATACGCAATAGCCACTTCGCCTTTCTTCGTTTGCATATCCACCTCCGGTGTGACGAGCAGCTGATTTATCCGAATCGGCTTATTTCTTGTTAAAGATACCTCTCTGCTGATTCCTCCCCAGGGCCACCAGGCTCCTCTCCTGTATCTATTGTCGGCCACCACCGCGATCATGTTGTTTTCACCGATTTTTAACAGATCTTCTACACGAAACTCAAATGGTGTGTACCCACCTCTGTGCATGCCCACATACCGTCCGTTTACATATACATGGGCTGTCTCATAGACCGCCTCAAAATGCAGACGTACAATATCATCTTTCCATGCGGCAGGTACATGAATACTCCGGCGATACATCCCCAGACCTTTATATTGGGCATAAGCTGATTCGGTATCCCAATTGCCGGGAACAAGCAAAGAGTCACTTTTCTGCCAAACGGTGTCGGGACGGGCATATGCAGGAGCTTCTTCCAATGTACTAATGGTTTTAAATGCCCAACGTCCATTGAGTGACAGGCGTTCTTCTCCCGCTGTAGACTGCTGCGCCCGTGCTGCTATCATGGACAAGCAACTGCTTAATATTAAAAAACTCCATTTTAAGAAGGCATACTTTACAAATCGGCTCATTTTTATCGTTTATCTTTCTATTTTTAAATTTATAATCTCGTATAGCAGTGATCTATTGGACTGCAATAGCTGGTTCTGGTTTATTCTATCCGTATCCTAACATACTTCGGCGCACCTTACACTACCGGTACAAGAAAATGTCCACTGTCCGTTTAGCACCCCATAGGTTGGTCACGCATGATGAGTTTATTTTCCAAAAAACATATGATTTTTATCCATGTTACTAGATTTAAAATTTCCCTCCACCAACAACCATGCTTAAATAGTCTGGTCTGGTATGGTCTATAATTATATATAACAAATATAATTGAACAAAATCGAAATACCAATTTTTTTTGAAAAAGTTTGCTGGTGGTGTTATTCAGAGAGTATTTTAATATAAGAGGGGAGACTATAAGTCGTTTTACGACAAAATATCCTTATAAAAAGGTCTTGCGACAACAATCAACTATATTGTTGCAAAACTATGATAAGTCTGTATGAGGGAAATAAAAGACCGCTTTCTAAACATTCAGAAAACGGTCTTTTTTTTGTCATTGCGTACACTTAGCTATTCCCTCACGCATCGCACACAATATCCTTCCCGTTTTGCAACAGTACCTCTAAGTACAGAATGTGGGCGGGAGCTTTCAATCAATCTTCTATATCCCAAGGTGCCCGATTCATTTCCATTTGTAGATGTCCAGAAAGCAGCCCTGGCGAGACTACCGTTGTTACCGGCATTAATGAAATTACCGTAAACCCCTGTCTCTGCCCTAACACCGGCAGGCAGTGCTTTAAAATCCAGATCATCCGTACCCACAAGAGGCCAACCTTCTGTACTACGCAACTTAAGGCCAACATTCGGGCTAAGTGTAGGAGTCCCTCTCCAACTGGTTGCATCCAATAGGTCATCCGGCATTCCGGCGGCTTCTTCAAGTGCCTTAAAATCATCGTCTGAAGCCACGCGCCACCCCACAGGGCACAGGCCACGTGTATCCTCTACCGCATAGCCGTTGTACAGTAATCCGTATCTGGCGATCATCTCGGCTTCCGACGATACCGTACCACCGGATTCTGTATAGGGATATACCGCATAGGCACGCACACGGCCATTCGTAAATGTAGCAGCCCAATCGGTATTAGAAAGCCCCGTAACCAAAGCATCACCATTTCTAAAACGCGTTGTCTTGAGGTTTTCTGCCATCCATTCCGTCGTGCCGATCATGACAGTCTGATACACATTACCGTCTATATCCCTCAGTACACCGTCTTCCTGGATAAACCAATCTTTCATATCCATCTCTACACTCTCTTCGCCTGCGATACTGGCAGCTGTTTCTGTTCCCGAGATGATATCCATCAGAGATTTCCCCGGATAGACGGCAGCTACATCAGCATGATCCAGATTACCATTGCCATTGATATCCAGATAAGCCATCGCGTAGACATAGGGATTATCCTGCATATCATTGAGCGATATCTTTGCTCCATCGCGTATCTCATCTGCAGTCAGTACAACCTCCCGGACGTCATCAGGCGCACGCTCAAAGAAGTTGGGTTCTTCCTGGTCGGCATAGTAAAGATGGAGCAACAGCTTCGTGTCTTCGGCCGGTGCAATCGTAAAGGAAAAATCGGCCTCAAAAGACACCAGAGTTGTGTACAGTTCGGCCATCTCTATGGTCAGAAACTCGCGATGGGCGACATTACTGGCTTTCGCTGTGCCGCGCATCACCTTCCTCAGTGTCTGCTCAAAGTAACCCGTAGCGATATCTCCTTCACTCAACACGCCGTCCCCATCTACATCGACAAAGGCCGTGACATACGCAAAACCATTTCTGTCCAACTCTTCGATGGGTAAAGTAAAGCCATTTTCGACATCGCTTGTACTCAGTGTTCTCTTGAGAACCATATCGGGATCACGTTGGTAGAACGGTTCGTTTTCATCCTGTGTATGATATAAGTTCAGAATAAATTCCGTCCCTGCTTCGGGTTTGATCTTAAAACTAATATTGGCATCCAACACATCTTTTGTGACTGTAGGTTGAAGTTCGTCTTTACACGCTCCTAAGAGTAAGCCTACTCCAATAATGGTGAGCAGAAGTCCTTTTTGTTTCGTCCATTTCATATTTAACATCATTAAACAGGTTTTCTTGTTTGTTTATAATCCTTTATCTGATAATCCCCTTATTCGCATCCAATTCCGACTTTGGTATAGGCCAACGATAGCCTTTGGAGGGATCAAATGAACGCTCCTGTACCGTATATATTTCATATTCGATATTATTTGGCGTAAGTTTAGAGGGTCGGTATCCATGCAGGTTCTGGTAAGCCTCCTGCCCAATTTCCCACCGCATGACATCATATATCCGCAAACCTTCAAAAGCAAATTCCACCCGTCTTTCATGGCGGATCACCTCAATCAGATCCTCTGGCAGTAGTCCCGTACCTTCCACATCCTCTACTTTGGGCATCATCACCCCCGGACGTTGCCGCACCTGATTGATAAGACTATAGACGTGTGCCTCATCATAGGTTCCGCTCTCCACCAACGCTTCAGCTTCCATCAACAATACATCTGCATAACGGATAATCACCGGATTGACACCGGAAACATTATTAGTCCCGTTATCCGAAAAATCTATATATTTTCGTACCCGGAAACTTGTAAAATTCGCGTTCTGCGTCTGTGATGGATAATATACCTGCGGTGCACCTGTCTCCACATGATAGTCCCGAATGGAGTAAGGCACAATAAGCGTATAATGCAATCTGGGGTCACGGTTTGTAAAACGGTTGTCGTAGCCCCCTTCTTTCACGTAATTCGAGGGAGTCTTAAGACCTGTCGGCCGCACCGAAGGATCATACAAGGTATTATTGGGATCGTTTATAGACAGTCCATTGGTAGAATAATACTGCTCATAAAGTTCGTAGGACACCATCAGCCCGCTCCACGAACGAAGCCGGGTATACCATTGGTTGGAGAGACCAAATGGCTGCGCCCTTCTTTCAAACTGCATATCAAAGAGAACTTCCTTATTGTCGGCTTCGCCCTCCGGCAAAAATAATTGGTCATATTGGTTATAGATTTCGTATACGTCCAATTCACGTACCTTTTGGCAATATTCCGCGGCTTCCGTATAATGATGATTAAACAGTAACACCCGCGCTTTGAGTGCCAGCGCAGCGCCTTTTGTTGCCCTGCCTCTGTTATCAGGCGCATAGGTCGGTGGCAACAGTTCTGCCGCTGTCTCCAGGTCATCCAATACCTGTTGCACGACATCAGCTTCGGCAGTCAATGGCTTATCGGCTTCATCCAGACTTTCCGGCTTTAGCCGCAAAGGTACATCGCCGTAAAAAAACGCCAGATCAAAATAGGCCAACGACCGTAGAAACAAGGCTTCACCCTTATACTGATCATAAGCTGCCTGGGGCATATCCACATTATCAATATAGTGCAAGACCGTATTGGCACGCAGGATGATCCGATAGTTTCGTGCCCATTTGCTGACTACCTGATTGGTTTCATTGTTAAAAGTTCTAGACCAAAGCAACTGATATTCCACATAATATCCGTTGTCCATGACAAAGTCTAAATAAATGGGTTCATAAAGGTCATTGTGTGCCCTATATATACCATTGACCGCCTCCCGGATATCCCGCTCCGTCTTAAAATTGTCCGGAGACAGGAAGTCAATAGGTTGCCTGTCCAAAAACTTATCGTCACATGCGGTCAGACCAGATAAAAGGCCTACACATATTATATAGAATAATATATTCTTTTTCATAGCGTTAAAAATTTAAGTTTAATCCCAATGTATAACTTGCGATCTGCGGATGGAATGAAGCCGTTACATGTTTATAACTACGTTCAGGATCAAAACCTTCGATAAAAGATGTCAGCAATAGCAAATTTTCAGCATTGAAAAATACCCTACAACGATCCACCTGATAGCGTTGCACAAATTTCTTTGGTAGCTCATAACCAAGTTGTATACTCTTCAACCGAAAGAAAGAAGCATCATAGATATGGTAATCCGTCACAAGGCCGTCCCGGGTTTTGTCCTCATAAAGCCGTGTATATCTGTCTGAAGGATTATCGTATGTCCAGCGGTTATCGACCATGGTTCTGGTAATCGTACCCTGTGTATTAAAAAACGGTGCGATCAAATGTCCATTCATATAACCATCGCTTCCCTGCACACCATGCCCGATAATATTCAAACTGAATTGCTTATAAGAAAGGTCTGCATTAAATCCGTACTGAAATTTGGGCAGTGGATTACCGATTAAGGTGCGATCATCAGGTGTCACTTGTCCATTTCCATCGGCATCCACCAATTTGACATCTCCCGGGGCTGGTGTATCCATGAGGTTAGATTGGTTAGGGAGTCCATTTTTCAGCACATATACTCTTTCATCATGTGGAATGGCCGGATCGCTGTCATGCTGCCATGTGAAATCCGATACTTGATAAATCCGGTCTACTTGATAACCATAATAAGACGAGAAGGGCTCACCTACCACACTTCGGGTATTGCCGGTATGGTCAACAAACGGTAACCCACCTAATGTAGTTAACTTGTTTTTTATATACGTAAAATTGGTTGCGAGCGTATAGTTGATCTTATCCGCACGACGAGGTGATCTATAGCTTAGATTAAGTTCTATCCCCCTATTGGTCATCGCACCGATATTTTGATAAGGCAAGGTACTGATACCCAAGGATGGAGGTACCGTTACCCGCGCGAGGATATCAAATGTATTTTTATGAAAAAGCTCTGCTTCCAGACTCAGCCGGTTCCATAAAATAAGATCAAGACCGATATTAGTCTGCTCTGTCGTTTCCCACCGAACACTCTTGTTGGCAAGCAGATTTGTACCTCTTCCGGGAACGATGATATTACCAAAGGCATAGTATTCCTGTCCGCTCATGACATCGGCAAAAGCATAATATTGGCCCCATATATTCTGATTACCCAGACGTCCCCAGGATCCACGTAGCTTGAGATCCATAAAATCCAGCCCCTGCATAAAGTTTTCCTGACTGACACGCCAAGCTGCTGAAACAGACGGAAAACTTCCCCATCTGTGGGCCGGAGCAAATCGTGATGAGCCATCTCTGCGAAAATTGAATTCAAACAGGTACTTATTGGCATACGCATAGTTGAACCGGCCAAAATAAGAGGAGGTTGCGTATTCATAGGCTTCACTATTCAGATAGAGCTGATTTGGATCTCCGAAATTGAATATCGGCGCATTGCTGGACATCTCTTTTACCTGTCCATCGTCACGGTTGTATATCGTTTCTAGTTTTTCATGTGCTGCAAAGAAATTCATATCATGCCGACCTTTAGACAATTTGTAGTCCAAAGAAAACAAATACGTATTCTGATCCCTGCGTCCAAATCGTTTTTCCAGCAACGATTCTCGCTTCTGCGTTCCCGTTTCCATAAAGTCTGCCGCTGTATAAAACTCTGGCCTAAAAATCGTATATGTCTGGTTATACTTATTGTTAGCCAGCATAATTTTTCCTTTCAGGTTCTTGACAGGTATGATCTCTACGGAAGCTCTGGTATTCAACTGGGTGTTTTTCGCATTGATACCACCACCGAGTTCCTCCCCTGCGAGAAAACGTCCATGATATCCATAGAGATTAGGCATTCCGGTTTCTGGATCGGTCGAACGTATAAATGAAGACGGTGTCATCTGAGCTATTTGCCCCATAATAGCATTTGTACTTTCCGTCAATTCGTCCACACCTTCCCGATAACCATTCACACCGACGGACACATTTACTTTGTTCTTGAAAAAATTTCCCCAAAGGCTACTGTTGTACGAAATACGGTTTGCCGCCGTTCCGATCAGCACACCTTCCTGGTCTTTGTAGGAGACAGAGCTCGAAAACCCACTGTTTTTGCTCCTACCCCGTAAACCCACATAATGGTTTTGCATATGACTCTGTCTGAAATATACATCGTACCAATCGGTATTGGGATATCGTGGATCATCCTGCCGACGATAGTCTTCTATCCGATCCTGCGGAACTGCTTCAGGTTGCCCTACATTTTTTCGGGCTTCATTTTTATATATGAAATGTTCCCAGGAGTTCACCACGTCTGGCAAACGGGTAGCATTGCTCAGGGAGAAAGTACCGTTATAATCCAACTTCAATGTACCCCCTGTATCTTTTCCTTTTTTCGTTTCGATCAGGATCACCCCGGCAGATGCCCGCGACCCATATATGGCGGCGGATGCAGCATCTTTTAATATAGAGATAGACTCTACATCTTGTGGATTGACATCATTCAGATCGGCCTGTACACCATCGATGATGACCAACGGTTCATTATTGTTGTCAATGGACGATATCCCACGTATCCGGATTTCGCCCATATCATCCCCCGGTCGGCCGGAGTTTTGTACAATGCCGACTCCCGATACTTTTCCCTGCAACAATTGCTCGATACTGGTCAGAGCCCTGCCTTCGGCTTCATCTACGGTCACCGTGGAAACGGCTCCTGTGAGATTGGCTTTCTTTTGCGTACCGTATCCGATGGCAACAACTTCCTCAAGGCCGATCACATCCTGCTTCAGCACAATATTGACTCGTGTGCTGTCCTTGATGGGCACCGTTTGCGTCACGTAGGACACGCTTGAAAAAATAAGACGTGTAGTTTTCTCCGTAATAGCTACAGAAAATCCCCCTTTTGTATTTGTCAATGCCGGTGCCAGCCCGTCATCGGGTTTGACCGTGACGTTCGACAGAGGTTTTCCCTCTTCATCCATGACTGTTCCACTAATCCGTCGCATTTGGCTATAGCCATAGTGAAAACATACGGAAAGCAACAGTATTAATAGTATACTTCTTCTCATTTTTTTATGGTTTTTAATTCGTATTCATCATTATTGCGCACAATAGCACTTCATGGTCTAGGGTCTATATGCTCCACATTGGATATACCTCCGATGCCCTGTGGCACAAAGGACATATCTGTGGTCAGCAATATTTTATCACATCTTGCAAAATATTGAGAACTGTCGTAGAGTTCCACCACGTTCATTCCCTCTTTAAGCGTAAATACACCTCCCGTCTGCCATCCATATCCTACTTTGCCATGTGTTCCAAATTCGACCGGAGATTCCTCTCCTTTGATAATCACTTTAAACTTACGGTATCCTTGTTGAGTGTCGAAATCCTGCGAACGCACCCATAGCTTATATTCTACTGTTTCGTTGACCGTAATACCTGTCATCGCCTTCAGATCAGCCGGAGTACGTGTAGGATTTGGACTGCTTAAGCCCCTTAATACCATGCTGTGATCCCCACCTCTATCTACAATCCAATTATTGGTAAAAGCAAAATCCTCAGCCTCTATCCATAGATCAGTTCCCTGCGAGTGCTGTGGCCCCCTCAATGAATCTAGATAATCGACAAAGGGAATCTTTCGAACCGCGTATTCAGTAGGAGATATTTCGTATGCACGGATATAATCCACCATCATTACACCATTATCTGTAGCATCCGCCTCAGTAGCTATACACGTAATCCATAAATAGGTATCGTGCTGAGGAGCAAATCGGATATCGATAGTCCTGATCAACTTTCCATCAAAGAAAAAATTGATATAATCTGGCGTATATTCAAATCCATACGTATGGAAATCTTTTGACAGATCCACCACTGTCTCATATCTGCCCCCTCCGATAGATCCCCTATGCAGATTGCTTCCTTTCATATCCGACCAGTCTATAGCTCCATACTGAAAAAGACTGGAAGTAAAGTTGCCAAAATGCTCAAAACAATCGATCTCCGTACGCCCTCCAGATACATCTGTAAGAGGGTTTGGATCGTCAAAACCACTTCGTCCCGTTGCCCAGAAAGCCTCGTGCCAACCATAGCCGTCGTTCATTTTTGCCCGAATTTCATAATAACCATAACCTGTGGATTTTCTGGTGATTATGCCTCCACCTGTGAATGGTTTGTTGTTATAGCTTTCCTTTTTCAGTAATACTTTCAGATAGCCATTTTCAACCAATACATTCTCTGGACGCTGGCAGCTCTGGCTCTTACAATCCGTACGGTATCGCCAACGCTCTACATCAAGGACCGGAACATCAAATTGATCTTCCCAGACCAGTGTGTAGCCAAGGATAGGCGCCGATACCTCTTCGAGATTTTCGTTCTCAGCCGGCAAACCAACAGCTAACTCCTTGCACCCCGGAAGCACGCAGACAACACACGCAAAGGCAAAAAAGAACGACCTTCTCTGGGCATACAAAAGCAGATTTAACAATGTACTACGCATAGGTTTATTTTTTATTAGGTTTATTACCGCTTGCTACATTTCCCCGTCACCAGATACAGGATGTATTAATCCCAAAAGATTTGTGCAGTATTGTTCATGTTATATTGATTTAAAAACTTCTCCCTACCATCCACGAAAATAGTCTGGTCTGGTATGGTCTATAATTATAAAACAAACTTAACAGAACAAAAATGAAATACCAAATTTTTTTTGAAAAAATTGAGAATTACCGAAATGGCCTACTTTATAATAAAGAGAATCCGTTGTACATTATCAAATAAAACCGCTCTTTTGTCATACTGAGGAAACCGAAGGATCTGTATTGCCGCCGCCGGTAGGCAGGTTTTCTTCATCAGAGCCTGCCCCGAAAGTATTCGGGAATGACAAAGAAACGTACATAATGCACAACGGGTAAAGAAAATATTATTGGAATCCCTATTGTTCCAAGAGCCAAGGGAGATATTTTGGTAATGTAGAACCTAAGTAATAAGGTAAATTTAACAATAGGTAAGGCTGTTTATTTGGTGTCTGTGTACGTTCCAACACAAATTCACCGCCATAGATCCGTATGGCGTGCCGCGCCCCCGACTGTTCTATAAACTGATGCAATGATCGTAACGAACCTGTCTTGCCGGATTTTATCTCCACCGGAACGACTTTATCCCTATAAGATAAGAGCAGGTCAACCTCTGCCTGGGACTGGCTTTTTTCCCGGACCCAAAAGACAGGGCGTACATCTCCCGAATTTTCTATGGATATCAGCTCCTGCGCAACCAAATGCGGAATAATAGCCCCCTTGTATGCTTGGTTAAGGTCGTCCATCCCCAACATTTCAGCCTGTATCCGTAGACTGTAATTGACTAGTCCGGTATCCAAAAATTGTAGCCTTGGGGCTTTCTTCACGTCTAGCCGCAAAGGTGGATCTATCTCAGTTGTAGGATAAAGCAACCGGATAACCCTCGCGTCATCCAGTATCCTAAAGGCCTCTCCCACTTCCCTGGAACGGTAATTGGAATTCCCGAATCCTTGAAATCTGATCCTTTCGTCCACATGGAGAGGGGCTGTTTCGAGGATATACCGAATGATCCTCCTTTGATTATCATTGGCGGCATACTTTTCGACATCACCCTTGTACGTGTCCCATATACCGGCATACACACGTTGCAGATCGGGCAAGCTTTCTTTCTGCACATCTTTTCTGACCACTTCGGGCATCCCACCGATGATGGCGTACCTGTGAAAGTGATCCATTAATGTAGGATGTGCCACCTTTGTAACCGGAATATTTTCCAGTATGGCCAACAAATCATCTCGGCCGATTGCAGACAGATACTCAGGAAAATTCAACGGATGCAAATAAAGGTACTCCACTCTCCCTACCGGAAAATTTTTCACCTCTTTTAGCGCAAACTCTAACAAGGAACCGGCCGCAATCACGTGCAATGCGGGAAACTCCTCGTAAAAGTATCTAAGCTGTTGTATGGCCTTCGGGCTTTCCTGAATCTCATCGATAAACAACAGTGTATCGCCCATAGCGCCAAGCGGAATCCCTTTGGACACGAACAAAGCCTCTATAAGCAGCTTAGCCTCATCAAATTGTTCAAAAAAAGCACTATCCGAGGCTTTTTCCAGATTCATAAGAATGGTATGCTTATACGTTTTTGCGAAATCTTTTACCATAGTCGTTTTGCCGACCTGTCTGGCTCCCCTTATGATAAGAGGCTTCCTGTCCTCACGCCGTTTCCAATCCTGCAACAAACCTTCTGTTCTTCGTACAAATACCATATTCTTTAACTTAATCATCAATTAAACCACAACAAACTCATTTACAGCACAAATATATAAATTTTGTAACAGAACAAGGGCAATTTTTTGATAATTCTGTAACAGAACAAGGGTAATTTTTTGATAATTCTGTAACAGAACAAGGGCAATTTATCCGTTGTTGGCGTAAGGATTATCTGTGACGGGCTCTCTGCTGGTTGGACCATAAGTGTTAAATTAAGGCTTGCTTCACCGATTTTTCCTCAGCTCCCGTAGGAGCGGTCTTTTGGTTGGACCTCGGCTATCTCTAACAGAAAGCTCCGTAGGAGCGACCTTATAGCTGATGATCGTTTCCATAAGGACGTCTCTATGGGACTTTTTGTGTTCTATTTGTTTTGTTACCATAAGGTAGTCCCTACGGGACTGTGTTAGGTTTACGATAGATTTTTATGTATTGTTATGGTTTCATCAGCAAGCTTGTTTCCTTAGTCTCAAGGGTATTGTTTCGGAGATCTATCACAGGGATCAGAATAATGTTTTGCTTAAGTTAACGGCTATGGCCAACTGGCGGATCGGTTAGCGAAGCGACCCTTGTGACTTTGCTTTTTGGGTGACAAGCGAGACACCTACCGCAAGCAGGCTTGCACCAGAACAATCCAAAACTCCTGGTCTGGTCTGTACTTTTTCCTTGTTTTAACCAACCAAACCTATTAGTTTTGTAACTGTTTCACAATTAATCCGTAATCAAATTGAAAGAAGTTTCCGATTCTATATCAAATAGCACAGGCACTATGCATCGCTTGAAATACATGCAACTGGTAGACTATATCATGTCGCAGATAGAACAAAACGAATTAGCCATTAACGATAGGCTACCTTCACTCAATCAATTGACGGCCGATCTTCGTATCAGTAAGGAAACAGCGTTAAAGGGCTTGCAATACCTCTCCGAAAAAGGCATTATCGAGTCCGAATACCGCAAAGGTTATTATGTAAAGAGTTTGAAACTACATCAAACTTATCGTGTGTGTTTGATATTGGACAAAATGAACGTGCTGCGTGATCGGGTGTACCAAGCCTTTCTGGAAACAATCAAAGATGAGGCCGAAGTAGATGTATTCTTTCATCACCACAATTTTAAGGTATTCGAAAAACTTGTCGAAGAAAACCTCAATAACTATACACATTTCGTTGTTATCACATATTTTAAGGAAAATCCTGTAGAAGTTCTCAATAAAATCCCTCCGCACAAAAGATTGATCATCGACCGTCACGAAAACGGCCTTCATGGTGAATACACCAGCATCTATCAGGACCACAAATCGGATATCGTAGATTCATTGACCACCTTACTTCCGCAACTGAAAAAATACAAACACTTGACACTGGTCGCCCCATTGGAAGCCTTTCATGCCAAAGAGCTGATCGAAGGGTTTGAAGCCTTTGCCAAAGAATACAAAAAACCCTATAGTATCATCCATGCCCCGGATGATACGACCGTCAAAAAGGGGGACGCGTATATCACATTCAGTCGGTATGACCAAGATGACGTGGATATCATCAAGATAGCCAGGGAGAAAAACTGGAAATTGGGGAAAGACATAGGCTTGATCTCTTACAACGATACGGCAGTAAAAGAAGTACTGGAAGACGGCATTACCGTCATCAGTACGGATTTTCACAAAATGGGGGAAGAAGCGGCCAAAGCCATCCTAAACCGCGAACCGATACAACTCCGCGACCCGGCGACAGTTATTATCCGTAAGTCACTGTAACCTACATCATATACCCTTCGTCGCGCATGCTATAATAGCCTTCATCGGTGAAGATCACATGATCAATGATACGTATATCCATGACCCGTGCGGCCTCCCAGATCTTTCGGGTGATATCCTGATCCGCTTCGCTCGCTGCCAAAGTTCCTGACGGATGGTTGTGGACCAATACGATAGAACTGGCATTGTTTTGCAACGCATACCGCAGGATGATACGCACGTCTACCGGGGTAGAATCATTGCCTCCCCTACCGATCAGCTTACTCTCCAGCAACTTGCAGTTCCTACTGAGATAAATTGCCCAAAACTCTTCATATGGCAGATCTTTCAAACGGGCTCCAAAATACTTGTAGACACGACTACTGGTATTTAGGATAGGCTTTTCCACAGGTTTCTCATCCTTACGCCTTCTTCCCAATTCCAATGCCGCTACGATGGAGATCGCCTTAGCCTCACCTATGCCTTTGTACCTGCAAAAATCCGAGACATCCAATTGGGAGAGATTATGCAGATCATTGTTTTGATCCTTCAGTATTCGCTTGCACAGTTCCACGGCAGTCTCTTCACGAGAGCCCGAACCTATCAGGATCGCCAGCAACTCGGCATCCGTCAAGGCACGCCTGCCATGCTCCATAAGTTTTTCCCGCGGTCTATCCGCTTCTGCCCATTCGCGTATGATCAGTTTGTTCATCGGCAAAATACAATTGGTCAATATCTAACCGAAGATATAAAATAAATCTTTGGTTAACAACCCCTCTCCCCATAACAAAAAAAGGTTCCGGCCTCTACGACCGGAACCTCAACAACCAAACTTAACCACCTCACTATATTATTTTACTTCAATCAGTCTCTTTGCCACAATAGCATCTTCCTTCTTACCGATCCTGACATCCAATACGCCATCTACATACGTAGCCTCTATATTGCTGTAATCCACCGTATCAGGCAATGTGAATGAGCGGGTAAAGGAAGTATAGCTGTACTCTTTCTTGCTGTACAATTTTTCCTTGACTTCCGATTCCTCTTTCTTGTCTACCGAAATCGAAACAATATTTTTGTCCACATTGATCTTGAAATCAGACTTCTGCAATCCCGGAGCAGCCAATTCGATATTGTAGGCATCCTCCGTTTCGGTAATATTGACCGCTGGAACTCGGGTTACTAGCCTATCGGTAATGAACGAATCATTGAATAGATTGTCAAAGACCGAATTAACAAAGGGATTTACAGAATCTGTATTTACTGTACGATTGGGAAATTTAATTAATGCCATTTTTATGTCCTCCTATAGTTTTTTTATTTGTTATACACTTGCTATTACTCAAGTTGTGTTCCAAAACCAAAAACAGGACATTTTGTCTTAATAAAAGAATTTATTAAGACATTTTGACACTACCCGCTTAACAAAGAACAGTGGAAAGTGGACAATTCATAATTTGCAATTCGTAATTCATAATTATTCTCTCTCCACTATTTTTCAAAAATCAACGCCACTTCCGAATTGGCCAGATCTCCCCCGAAAGCCGGATTAACCTTACGTATATTGACCACCACCTTCGTCACAAAATCATATTTATTCAATACTCTGTCCAATATTTCCTGTGCCGCAGACTCCAGAAGCTTGCGCTTACATCCCATGACCTCCACCAATATTTGATAGATATCTTCGTAATTGATCGTATTGCCCAGATGTTCCGTATCTTCATTTTGGAAAGGAAAATAAGCCTCCACAGCAACAAAAAACTCATTCCCCACGATCTGTTCCTCTTCATAATAGCCAATGGGTGAAAAGAAACGCACCTCGGACAAAGCCACCTTTTGTGTTATCATACCTTAAAAATAACAATTTACCTCAAAAAATGAAAGATAAAAAGTCTTCCGAAGTTTCGAAACGGCGAAGCCCTCAACTTTGCCTTTGAAAAATATAACACAGCAAAGTTAAACTTCGGAAGTCTAGTCATAAATTCCTAACTTCGTCCAATAATCCCCAGCGCTGGCGCGCGACTCCCGTCGCGTGTCCCCCTCATAATCGGGCACACGAAAGGGTTTGTGCTAGCGTGTGAACGCGTACACTCAATAAATAATTATGTTAATGAAAAAACTAGTATTCCTTTTTCTATTAGGCTCATCATGTGCGTATGCGCAGCGCAATTTTACCATTGATGAAACCGTGTATGGCCCCGGAAAATTCGCTCCAAAAAATTTTTACGGACTGCAATGGCAGGCATCTTCCGATGTCATCAGCCACGTGGACGAAAACTACCAAAATCTCGTTTTGAGACAGTCTAAAGACGACTGGGCAGCCCGAAATACCATATCTTCCGCCGAACTGCAACAAGCTGTCCGCGAAATACTTCCTTCAGAAAAAATCACATTCCAGATGTTCCCTATGGAATATACCTGGAAATCGGACCATATACTGTCCTTCTCCACGACATCCGACAGATCCATACATACAATCGATTACGACATCACGGCAAAAAAGGCTACCGTAACCTCTACCGTACCCAATACCGCAAGCCATATCGAATACGACAATGCCCACGGGAATATAGCCTACCTGACAGGAAACAATATCGCGATCTTGACCCCATCCGGACAAACCATACAGGTCACCAAAGATACGGTAGACGGCATTGTCAATGGCTCGGACTATACCCACAGACAGGAGTTTGGCATCAAAAAGGGGATGTGGTGGTCTCCAGACAACAAGAAACTGCTCTACTATCGTAAAGATGAAACGATGGTGACAAAATACCCCTTACCGCAATGGGACCCCCGCATTGCTATGGTCAAAAACATCCGATATCCGATGGCCGGTATGAAAAGCGAAGAAGTAACCCTGGTCGTCTACGATACCCAAACGAGACAATACACCTCCCTACAGACAGGCGAGCCCAAAGAGCAATACCTCACCATTGTCACCTGGGATCCTTCGGGCAGATATATTTATGTCGGCGTACTCAATCGGGGTCAGGATCATCTCAAGCTCAACCAATACGATGCACAAACGGGCACTCTGGTCAAAACACTGTTTGAAGAACGATCGACTACCTGGGTAGAACCGCAGGAACCGTTGATTTTCCTCCCCAATACTCCCGACCAATTCCTCTATCAAACCGACAAGGATGGTTACAATCAACTTTATCTCTATGATACGTCAGGCAAGCTTATCAAACATCTTGGATACAATGATGTGATCGTTGTAGACTTCAAAGGCTTTGACAGCAAGGGACGAAAAGCCTACTATATCGGTGCAAGCAACAAAGGGTTGGAAAGACACCTGTTCGAAGTAGATCTAAAGTCCGGAAAAACCCAGCAATTGACCTCCACAGGCGGAGTGCACAATGCCACTATCAGTCCTAGCGGTAATTTTGTTCTGGATCAATACAGCAACTTAAGTACACCAAACAAAATCCAGGTTTTATCCAAAAACAACAAAAAGAGCCAAATTCTATTGGAAGCGGACAATCCGTTTATAGGACAGATCAACCTCCCCCATATAGAAATCCGGGAATTTACCTCGGCAGATGGAAGTACACCGCTAAACGCACGCATTACCTATCCAACAGACTTTGACAGCAACAAGAAATATCCCGTCATGGTATATCTGTACGGAGGTTCACATGCCCAGTTGGTTACGGACAAATGGTTGGGAGGAATAGGTTATTTCGACCTATACATGGCACAAAACGGGTATATCGTCTTCACTTTGGACAATAGAGGCTCGGATGCGCGAGGACGGGATTTTACTCGTATCACACATCGTCGGCTCGGCGAAGCTGAAATGGCCGATCAGCTGGTGGGTGTGGATTTCCTGCGGTCATTGCCCTACGTAGACAAGGACAGAATGGGCATATTTGGATGGAGTTATGGCGGCTTTATGACCACTTCGCTGATGACCAAACACAACGATATCTTCCACACAGCTGTAGCCGGAGGACCGGTCATGGATTGGAAGTATTACGAAATCATGTACGGCGAACGCTATATGGATACGCCACAGGAAAATAAGGATGGCTATGAAAAAACTTCCCTGCTCAATAAAACCGACCGCTTGAAAGGCAACCTCTTGATCATACACGGCGCACAGGATCCTGTCGTCGTACAGCAGCATAGTATGCAATTCGTCGAACAATGTATCAAACAGGGAAAGCAAGTAGATTATTTTTTATACCCCACCCATGAGCACAATGTAGGTGGCAAGGACCGTATCCATATGTACGAAAAGATTGCACGGTATTTTGATTTGCATCTGAAAATATAGGGGCAAATAATCATTTGCCCAAATATTGTAGAGACGCAATGCATTGCGTCTCTACCAGAACCCCATCATAAAAAAAACAAACCTTCCGTATCTTTGTTGTAATGCTAACAATCGAAGATCGGCTACATCATTTGTTTTAGAAAAGACGATTATTCTGAATTATAAAAATATTTTGAAATAAAATTTTATCTATTTGTAGCGCACCCGAAGAAAAAACCGTTTATCCTATTGTACAAAATAAAATATGATATGAAAAATGCATTACTAATTGCAACTACATTATTCCTCACATTGAACAGCTGTGGAATCAAAAAAGTAAAAAACACAGAAGAAGTGGCTATAACCGAAAATCTTTATAACACCAAATGGAAGCTCATCGAATTGGACGGCAAACCTGTAGCGGATAAAGTCAATGGCAAAGAACCTTATCTTTCATTTGACGAGACCACGAAAAGGTATTCTGCATCGGGTGGATGCAACGGTCTTGGCGGAACCTTCGAAGTGAAAGGAAAAGAAATCATATTCTCCCAAGGCATATCGACCATGATGGCCTGTATGGACATGACTGTAGAAAACGGATTCCGATCGATCTTCGGCAATACGATACAGTTCTCCCTGTCCGAAGACAACGTTTCCAAGACCAAAACGCTCTCTCTAAGTAAAGACAAAAAAGTTATTGCCCGGTTTGCCGTTGCAAACAACGAATCCGTTGCCAAGCTCGACGGTATCTGGGAATTGGATTACATATCCGGTCCACGCATTGCCTTTGAGGGCCTCTATCCCGACAAAAAACCGACCATACAATTCGACGTAGAAAAAGGCCGGATCACCGGCAACGGAAGCTGCAACAGCTACAATGGATCTGTAAAAATCGACGGTTACCACATCTCGTTCGGAGCCATTGCTTCGACCAAGATGATGTGTCCACATATCCAAGGCGAAGACGTGTATTTTCAGACCTTGAAAAAAATAAATAGGTTCGACGTACAGGACGACCAACTCACCTTCATCATGGACGACATCGCCATGATGCGGTTTAAGAAAAAGTAATAAGTATTGGGGCTGTCTAAAAAGCCCATCATGCCGTCATTTCGACGAGGCACGAGGAGAAATCTATGGCTAAGAAATTTTTCAAACTATTGAAAATAAGCAAATTATAATTCATCCATAGATTTCTCTCTTCGTTCGAAATGACGATTAGATTAATTGTCAGACCTTTTTAGACACCCATCTCTACCTAAACAAATCAAAACTTAATACCAACCTTCTCAGTCGCAGGCGACATACCCTTGGAATCCTGCTGTGTGGAACGTGATTTGCCTTTGCTCTTATACCTCCTCACGGGCCCGCCATCCACCACACGGACAATGCCCCTGCGTTCGCGGTTCGACTGTCTTACGGCTTGTGTCATTTGTGTCCGCCTTCTGCAGAACAGATCTCTCTGCAAGCTTCGTATATACTTCAGCACTCATTTTTTCTTCTTGCTTCGCCGAAACAGATTTCGTAAATTTTGCATACATGCCAATACGCATCTGCTCTTCCAACTCCGTCTGATAGTATTGTTTGGCAGTCTCTATAAACTTAGGATCCTCCTCAATTTTTGCCATACGATCGGGAACAAGACTATCGCTGAACTTTTTATTGCAGGAACCGATCAATAGGCAAACTGCGAACAAAAAAACAAGAAATAGATTTCTTTTCATAATCATAGATTTAACCATATAACCTAAACCAAAGAAGAATTTGGTCAAGCTTTTTCTCTTAAAGTCATCATAAAGATATTAAAAATATGGCGATTATATACTTTAGCAACCAGCCCGTCATTTCGACGAAGAAAGAGGAGAAATCTATGGATGAATTGGATTAATGTACTATCTGGCCATAGATTTCTCTTCGTCGTACCTCCTCATCGAAATGACGACAAAGTTTGGTTAAAGAAATATATAATTACCAAAAATATAAATTAGATACAATCGCAGCGATGAGGAGTCGATCCGGTTTTCACTAAAAATAAGTACAGTACAAAAAGACAGTTGCAAGTAGCTGTAATAGGACAGAAATCCAATTTGTTAAATTACATTCCACAAACAACATAAAATAAAACACAAAGAAACAAAACCGCCATCAAAAATCCCTTCAATCCATAAAAAACAAAATAAGCGTTTTAAGCCTCTTTTTTTTACAAAAATGGGAAACCTACGTAAAAGATGAAACTATCTTAAAAACAGCTTAAAAAACACCTTAAATAAAAAATATTACCATAAGCAGGGAGCAGTCTACAACACAGGGGGGGGGGCATAAAAACAATCATCCCATAAATACAGGGCGAATGTACCGTGAAAGTACTGTGAGTGTACTATAAAGGTACCAGAGAGGTACTGGAAAGGTACTAAGGAGGTACTGGAAAGGTACTAAAGAGGTACCAACTGACAGTACCTTTGCAGGCAATCTTTAGTAGCTTTAGCGCCTATCTCCGGTAGAACTGTAATTAACCCAAAAGAAAACATCAGATCCTCCGTCACCCAAACAGATCCGAGCTCAGATACCGATGGGGGCACGACAAAACCACGAAGTAGCTGCGAAGCAAGCCGACCGGAGGGAGTTCAACGTAGGTAAATATAGAAGAAGCGGTCTATTCCCCTTTCTGTCTCATAGCCATCCCTTGTACTCCAGTCGTAAAATGTCCAAAATCGATAAGTCTGCTCATTTTTTATCGTAAACTTTCTGCACAGAAATTCACGCTTCATGCGTGCTTGTACTCCTTCTCAAACTTTCGGATAGTTAACGTCCTCTGTCCCGTATCAATAGTACCAAATGAGTGGTTCAGATTCTCCGGAAAACTCCTTATAACAAAAAACTGCAAACATATCAGCTACTTTCACTTGACCATCTTTCCTAACACCAAGCTTGATTTCAGATGCAAAACACAGAACTATTCCATAAAGCAACAAAGCCCCATACTGTTTTATTTAATTCACCCCATTGACATATAATATTACCAAAAATAGCTTTGATGGCACTACATCATGGAGTCGGCAACCTCCTGACACCCAATCATACAATTCAAAACAACAGGAAATCGGCCGAATCATCTGAACCCTTTTTGATGTAAAACACAGAGGCTATTTTCCCATCCTTCATCAATACATACTGATAAATTTGTCCTCTCAAAATTATCAAATAAATGTTTTTTTTAACCTCCGGGATCTTATTCTGAAACAAAGTATCCTCACCCGGATGATCAAGAAGTGAAACAATGCGGAACGGATGATCAGCATCAAAAATTATCATACAGTTCTGACAGTCAATACAAGGGCAACCCATCTCATCTCGTTTCCTAAGGTGGGAATCTATAAAATGTGCTGTACCACGGATATTTTCCTTATCCTCGACAAACATAAATTGTTGCACAATATCAGCAGCACTGACTTTCGACGCATGTACGGCATTAAAAAAATCCCGAATGACCTGCATATCCAGTTGTTTCATGTCATCCTGTGCAGACAATGGCAAAATAGTGCTACAAAGCATAAGGAATAATAATACAATTCTCATAGTTTACTAACTTAATTGCTACAATCACCACTTTTATTGGGTGCATTTGTCTTAGATCCAGTCTTGCTTACGCCTGGCGGGACAGTCATTGCTCTTATATCTTCTCCTAGGTGACCTGGAGATCGTCCTGTAAACATCGTCCCTGTTGCAGAAGTACTCGGCAAATTTAAACCACCGAGATTACCTACATTAATCCCAAAATCGGTACAATTATAAGTGTTTAAATTGTATGTTGAGGGGAAGTTATTAGTATAATGTATCATTGCTGTCCACTTAAAACAAACTGAGTGACAGCTGTTTAACAATACGTTCTTTGATATTTCTGTAATCTGATTTTGTAAGAAGCTCATTTATAGGTGTT